>Ga0207884_1000081_pt1 | contig 110562 bp, 116 predicted proteins | sample MalvirmetaMSP144_FD_184236 | JGI IMG/M metagenome (GOLD analysis project Ga0207884, IMG submission 184236) | Marine viral communities from the Deep Pacific Ocean - MSP-144 (SPAdes) | ecosystem: Environmental > Aquatic > Marine > Oceanic | place: Pacific Ocean | collected 2011-07-08 | reverse complement strand
AAAAAACCCACGAGAACGTGGGTTTAATAATTGGTCGGTGTGAGAGGATTCGAACCTCCGACCCCTTCCTCCCGAAGGAAGTGCGCTACCAGGCTGCGCTACACACCGGCGGCGCGCATTATATCATTCTCAATTGAAGAGTCCACGGCTCGCCGGGTGCTCTTGACCGGGTTCACTAGTGTGACCATTGACAGTATTTGAGTTTTCATCGGACAATCATCGTCCGCTGGCAAATCCCCCTAGAGTATCTGATGCCACGATCAATCTCCGATAGCACTGAAAAAATTCGTGCAAAGAAAAAGCGTTTCCTGGAACGCGAGGAAACGATTATTGAGAAGGCACTGTGTCTGCTTATCAGGGACGGCGTTGACAAGGTGACCGTGTCCGCCATTTCCCGTGAAGCCGGTGTCGGTAAAGGGACTATTTACAAACACTTCCTCACCAAAACAGAAATCCTGATGCGTATAGTGCTCGATTATGAGCGCCATATCACAGAAAACCTGCGCCAGGGGATTGAGGCTGCCGAAGCGGGTGACCCCGGGGCTGCTGCTCGTTCCTATTTTCAGGCCCGTCTGGCTGACCCATCACTGGATCGTCTGGTGCAATTGCTGGAAGTCCGGCTCCATGACAATCATGAAGTGGTTGATAAAATGGACGAACTGCATGCCTTGCGACGCTCCAATGTGGATGCGCTGCATTCCATGCTTGCCAAGCTTATAGAAAAGGGTGTGCTTGAAGATGTCCCGCCTCATTATCATTACATGGCCTGCTGGGCCCTCGCTCAGGGTGCAGTGGAGGCGTATTTCAATATTAGTTATGGCGTGGCGGTAGAAGACAAGCAAGACTTTTTGAACTTCATAGGTAACATTGGTATCACCATGGGTAATCGCGGGCAATTGCGCGACGACAAAATTGCCAGTTCAAGTGCTAATGCCAGTCGGGCCGAGATCCATCATTCTATATAGGTGCGGCACAAGCCTATGCAACTCCAGGGTAACAACTGTCCCTGTCCTGTGGTCATAAAAATCAAGATAATTGATTAACTTCACCAGATAACTACTTGATTTATATTTACATATTCGGGTAGTTTGGTCCGCCGCCACCCTCGGGTGTAACCCATATAATATTCTGACTGGGATCCTTGATATCGCAGGTTTTACAGTGCACACAGTTCTGTGCATTGATCTGAAAACGCTTTTCTCCCCCTGCTTCCTCAACGACTTCATAAACTCCAGCGGGGCAATAGCGCTGAGCAGGTTCATCATAGAGAGGCAGATTGTGGCTGATCGGTATCTCAGGATTTACCAATTTCAAGTGACAGGGTTGTGCCTCTTCGTGATTGGTGTTGGATATAAATACCGAGGACAGTTTGTCGAAGGTGAGCCTGTTATCCGGTTTTGGGTAGTCAATTTTTTTTGACTCCGAGGCTGGCTTGAGCCTGGCATGATCCGGTTTGGGATCGGTGAGTGTCCAGGGCAGATGACCATTGAAAATATTGATATCGATAAAAGCATAGGCCGAGCCGATAATATTGCCCCATTTGTGTTGTGCGGGGCCAAAATTGCGGTGCCTGTGCAGTTCCTGATAAGCCCAGCTGGACTGATAGCTGCTGTTGAAGGCCGTCAGCTCATCCTGTTGCCTGTTGTTTGCAATGGCCTCTGCAGCACTTTCTGCAGCGATCATGCCGGTTTTCATCGCACAATGGATACCCTTGATTTTTGCAAAATTGAGCGTACCGGCGTTATCTCCCAACAAAACCCCACCACTGAAGGTCATTTTGGGCAGAGATTGCATGCCACCTTTAACCAGAGCCCGAGCACCGTAGGACACTCTTTCTCCCCCCTCCAGATATTGTCTGATGACAGGGTGTTGTTTATAGCGCTGGAATTCATCAAATGGACTGAGATGCGGGTTGGAATAGGAGAGGTCGATCGTCAGGCCGACCGCGACGAGATTGTCTTCCATATGGTATAGAAAGCCGCCGCCCGAGGAGCCTGTTTCACTCAGAGGCCAGCCCGCACTGTGCACCACAAGCCCCGGGTAATGTTTCTCTGGCGGTATCTGCCAGAGTTCCTTGATGCCGATGCCGTAGTGTTGTGGCTGCAGGGCGTTGTCATCGAGGGAAAACTGCTCAATGAGCTGTTTGCCAAGGTGGCCCCGGCATCCTTCGGCAAAAAAAGTGTATTTGCCCCGCAGTTCCATGCCGGGGGTGTAGTCCGCTTTATGGCTGCCATCGGCCGCAACACCCATGTCGCCGGTGACAACGCCGCGAACGTTATTTTTGTCGTCGTAGAGTACTTCGGCTGCAGCGAAACCGGGGAAAATCTCTACGCCAAGCTGTTCGGCCTGCTCAGCCAGCCAGCGACAGAAATTACCAAGACTGACAATGTAATTACCGGCATTGTGCATGGTTTTAGGCACAAACAGGGATGGAACCTTTATTCCCCGGGTTTTGTTGAATACGTAAATGTTGTCCTGACGAACCTCTGTGATGAGCGGTGCGCCGAGCGTTTTCCAGTCCGGAAACAGTTCATTCAGGGCCGTTGGCTCCATGACGGCACCCGAAAGAATGTGGGCGCCGACTTCCGAGCCTTTTTCAAGAACCACAACAGACAGGTCGGGGTTGATCTGCTTCAAGCGACAGGCAGCGGATAAGCCCGCTGGCCCGGCCCCGACAATAACGATGTCGTAATCCATAAATTCACGTTCCACAGCATTCTCCATAGGGTTTCAGTCTGTCATGTCCAGTGTGGGGAAGGTGTGAATTTTAGCCTGTATAGACCCGTGGTGCCATGCAGATTTAGGACCCGCCAGTCAGTACCATGAGGTCAGTAATTGATTGTCTGAAAACCGCCCTTTGCCTTGATTTGGCTTGATGGTGGCGGCATGATTAGCACCCCTCAATGCTAACCAATGAATTTCAAAGGGTATTCCATGAAAGTACTTGTCGCTATCAAGCGCGTGGTGGACTACAACGTCAAGGTGAGACCCCGAGCCGATGCTACCGACGTTGATCTCAATAATGTCAAAATGTCGATTAATCCTTTCTGCGAAATTGCTGTGGAGGAGGCAGTACGTCTCAAGGAGCAGGGCCTTGTCAATGAAATTGTTGTCGTTTCAATAGGGCCTCAACAGGCTCAGGAACAGTTGCGTACGGCACTGGCACTGGGCGCAGACAGAGCTCTGTTGGTTGTTACAGAAGATGTGCTCGAGCCCTTGGCCATCGCCAAGTGTCTGAAAGTGTTGTGTGATCGCGAACAACCGGACCTTGTTCTGATGGGTAAACAGTCCATTGACGGTGATAATAATCAGACCGGGCAAATGCTCGCGGCGCTGACTGGGTACCCTCAGGGCACCTTTGCATCAAAACTTGAGCTGACGGGTGACAATAAGGCGACGGTTACCCGTGAGATTGATGGCGGGTTACAAACACTGGCGCTTACCTTGCCGGCAATTGTGACTGCCGATCTGCGCTTAAATGAACCGCGCTATGCCTCTCTCCCCAATATTATGAAGGCCAAAAAGAAACCTCTGGATACTTCGACCCCGGATGAGCTGGGTGTTTCCATTTCGCCGCGCGTTAAGCTGCTAAAGGTTGAACTGCCTGCGCAGCGAGCGGCGGGTATTAAAGTGGCCGGTGTTGAGGAGTTGATGGACAAACTGAAAAATGAAGCGAAGGTGATCTGATGAGTATTCTGATTATTGCTGAACATGATAACAGTGATCTTAGGCTTTCGACGCTGAACAGTGTCAGCGCGGCGCAGGCGATTGGTGGTGATATTGTCGTATTGGTGGCGGGCTCCAATTGCGCCGGCGTGGCTGACACACTGTCAAAGGTGTCTGGTATCAAAAAAGTGCTGCTGGCTGACAATCCGGTCTATAGTCATCACCTGGCCGAGAATATGGCCCCCCTGGTTGCCGAGCTTGCCGAGGGTTTCAGTCATGTCCTGGCGCCAGCCAGCACGACTGGAAAAAATCTGATGCCGCGAGTGGCTGCTCTGCTTGATATGCAGGCTATTTCAGATATCAGCGAGGTAATAAGCCCGGACACCTTCAAGCGGCCAGTGTATGCGGGCAATGTCATCGCGACAGTGCAAAGCAGCGATGAAGTTAAGGTGCTCACTGTGCGCTCCACGGCTTTTGAGGCGGCTGCGGCAGAGGGAGGCAGTGCCACCATTGAACAGATTTCCAGTGTACACAACCAGGATACATGTACCTTTGTAGGCCAGGAGCTGGCCGTTTCCGAGCGCCCGGAATTGACCTCTGCCCGGGTCGTGGTTGCCGGTGGTCGTGGCATGGGCAGTAGCGAGGGTTTCGCTATGCTGGAAAAGCTGGTCGACAAGCTGGGTGCGGCAATGGGAGCATCCCGTGCAGCAGTGGATGCCGGCTTCGTGCCAAATGATATGCAGGTGGGCCAGACAGGTAAAATTGTTGCACCGGACCTGTATATTGCCGTTGGTATTTCAGGCGCGATTCAGCATCTGGCAGGTATGAAAGATAGCAAAGTCATTGTAGCGATTAACAAAGATCCGGAGGCACCTATTTTCCAAGTGGCAGATTATGGTCTGGTCGGTGATTTGTTTGAGCTGATTCCCGCCATTGAAGCGCAGCTCTGAGTGATGGGTAAACTGTAAAAAAACCGGTCTTCTGGCCGGTTTTTTAGTCCCTGTTTTTTTCTGAGAAGTTGCCATCCCGACCAATCTTTCTGTGGAATTCCTTTCGCTGTTCAGGTGACATGCTGCGCCATTGTTCTTTTAACGCTTCCCGTTTCTCAGGGGGCAGGCTACGAAATTTTTCACGTGCCTGATGGATGCGTTGGCGCTCTTCCGGCGAAAGTGATTTAAAATACTCACGTCGTTTCTCCAGTTTTTCTCTCTCTGCAGGCGTCATCGATTCATAACGATGCTTCCAGTCCTTCTTGTGGTGTTTGGAAGGGTGAACTTTGTCTTTTTCAGCATAATGAGGATGGCTTGCGGTAGCCTCGAAGGGATTTTTGACCTGACTGAGATGGCTATTGGCCGGGACAAAAGATTCACCCTGGTAGGCCTGTCCAGGCAGTGAGCAGGTCCAAATCAGGACAAAGGTGAACACAGCTCGTAAAAAATAACCGCGATAGAATATGCTTTTATACATGTATCAGCCCTTCAGATTGGACGTGTCGCTGGCCAGCCAGGAATAGAATTCCATATCTTCGTAAAGATCGATTTCTTCACTGAGCATCAACTCTTCTTGAGGGGAGCTATTTTGCTGCAGATTTTGTGTGGGTGGTGAGAACACCAATATCACTGCTACCAGGGAGATTGCTGCCATGCTGACAACCGGGATAAAAACCCTTGGCCACTTGTGCTGATTGACCGCATTGAGAGCCGTGTTTCTTGCTGCCACAAGGCGACGGGCTGTTGCAGCGTCAAGCCCGTTTTCAGAGTGACGCAAGGTGTCCTGTAGTTGTTTCTCTAGATCAGTCATACCAATAATCTCCCAGTGTGTCCCGAAGCTTGATTAATGCCCGGGAATAATGGGTTTTAACGCTGCCCTCACTGCACTTCATGGCTATTGCTGTTTCTTTTGTGCTGAGGCCTTCCCAGCAGCGCAACATAAAAACCTGTTGTTGACGAGGGGGAAGGCGGGTCAACGCCTCTTTCAAAACGCTTATCTGGCGCTCGCGCTCATGCCGTGTATGCGGCGTTGTACTGTCAGGCCCTGCAACAGCTTCGATAGGGTCTTCTTCGGTCTCGTCGCCCTGTTTGTCCCTGAAGTGGGAAAGCCATCCTTTAAACTGTCTCTGAAATTTTCTTTTACGGTGCAAGTCATTGATTTTGCTTTGTAATATTCGATAAAACAACGGGCGCCATTCGCCGTATGGCTTATGCGCATAGCTGACCACCAGCTGGGTCATGGCCTCCTGCACAATATCCAGCGCATCCTCCCTGTCGGTAAGGGAGGTTACTGCGATGGCGTAGGCCCTGCGCTCTACCGACGACAAAAAGTTTTCCATAGATTGCTGTGTCAGGGTCCCGTTCCTTTTGTCGTTACCTGTTGGATTATCCAATAAGGTCAGCAATATGGACAACTGGCGCTCTGTCAATGACGGTGATGCAATATTTCATTTAACAGCACTGCCCCACCAATGATGTAGATGTAATCATCCGAGATACTTCTCCGATAGTGATCATTTTTTTTGTGCCTGCCGGAATGACCATAGTGTTTTCTGTACTTGTAGTGCCTGTTGTCGTGTGAATAAAACCTGCGATCACGGTATTGGTCATACCTTTGATAATATCGATAATCGTCCCGATGGCTTACGCGATCATTGCGCGGGTGTTCATGCCGATGCTCAGCACGGAAATTCGGTTTGTGGTCGCGATCCCCGGCCAGGGCCGGCGCCATGCCAAATATGATTGAGGTGGCCAGCAGGCCGATAATGGGAAATTTTTGCATGCCGGGTACTCCAGTTTCCAGTAATGCTCCTTAGAACGTACCGGTGAGGTATCGGTTGACAAGATCTTTTCATCAGGGCTCGAGAGACAACCAGATTGGGCAGTGGTCAGAGGGTTTTTCCATGGCTCTGATCTGGTAATCAATACCGGCATCCGTGGTAATAGGTAGGAGGTTTTCCGAGGCGAGAATAAGGTCAATTCGGAGACCACGCTTCGGTGCTGCTTCAAACCCCCGGCTGCGGTAGTCGAACCAACTGAATCGGTTGGGTTCTTCCGGATGAAAATAATCAAAACTGTCTTTCAGTGCCAGGTTCTGGAGGCTAAATAGCCATGTCCGCTCTTCGGGCAGAAAACAGCATTTACCACTGCGCAGCCAGCGTTTGCGGTTTTCGTCGCCAATACCAATATCGCGGTCGAGAGGGGCTATGTTCATATCACCCATCACAATGACGTGGTCGCCATTGGTGTGAGCGCTCGATAAATGGTGTGTTAGGTCTTTGTAGAACTGCTCTTTACAGGGGAATTTCTGAGGGTGGCTTCGGTTTTCGCCCTGGGGGAAGTACCCGTTATAGACATGGACTGTACGGTTGTTAAGCGCGAATTTTCCGTAAATCAGCCTTCTCTGGTGGTCTTCCGGATTGCCAGGTAGCCCCCTCATGTGGTCAGAGATGGGTGTCCGGTAGAGCAGGGCAACGCCATAGTGACCTTTCTGACCGTGATAAATTGCATCGTAACCCATTTCCTGTATCTGATCGATGGGAAACAGCGCATCTTCAACCTTGGTTTCCTGGAGGCCGATAACATCCGGAGCATATTTGTCGATAACGGCTTTCAGCTGATGAAGGCGGGCGCGCAACCCGTTTACGTTAAAAGAAACGATATACATGTCTTGTTCCAGCGGCCACAGCAGGTGTCCTGAATATGCTTTTTAGTTGAAATCCCCGGTGGCTTTGATTGACAACTTGGCGTTATCCATTCGCTTGATTGGCTTCAAGCCAATGGATAACGTCGAATGACATCCAGCTCAGGGCTATTCATCCAGCTCAGGGCTGTTCATCCAGCTCAGGGCTGTTGTACCAACATGGACCTGGCATCACTCATAAGCAGCACATCGGCAAAGATATTGCCGGTCTCATAGAGTAGTGGATCGCGTTCTGGCAGCGGTATTGTCATCTCCCCATCCGGGTCAGCGTCGACAGAATTTTCTGCCTGCCATTCCTCGACGGTCTCATAGGGCGCTAATCCCTTTGCAGACCGGCGTTTGTTTTCAATGGCCAACCTTGTTAAATCATACTCCTTGGCCTCTTGGCGACGTTGCTCTTCATTCAGTGATATCGATTGCTGTGCTCTGCGCTCTTTCATCAGTGTCAGCTCATCACTGAGGTAGCGGAGGTCGGGATCCTGGCTGAGTCGGGACTTGTGACGTTCAACCAATCTGTCAACGGGTAGATCTGTCAGGTTATAGCGGCGATGGGGGACGGCATTTATTTTGTCCCAAGGAAGTGCATTTTTTTCGCTGCTTTCGCCAACGATTTCAGCATCATAAAATGCAGGCAGTTCGATGTCGGGAACTACGCCGAGATTCTGGGTGCTTTCACCTGAAACGCGGTAAAATTTCGATTCAGTCAACTTTAACTGCCCCTCGCGAACCGGCAGTTGTATCTGAACGGTCCCCTTACCGAAAGTCTGCTCGCCAACAACAAAGCCCCTTTCGTAGTCCTGAATCGCTCCGGCAAAAATTTCTGAGGCAGAGGCACTGAGTCGGTTAGTCATCACCATTAGTGGACCTCTATAGTAGGCGTTGTAACGTGAGCGATGATTGCGTGACACCACTTCATTGGCATCGCGGACTTGCACGATCGGACCCGGATCAATGAACAGGTCTGTCAGCGTGGTCGCTTCCTGTAGAAAACCGCCGCCATTATTGCGCAGGTCCAGAATGACGCCGTCGATATTTTGATCGGCCATTTCGCCCAACAGGCGTTGAACATCCTTGGTGGTACTCTTGAATTCGGGATCCCTATTGTAAAAGGCCTCTACATCAAGATAAAAAGTTGGGATGGTAATGACACCGAAACGGTAATTACCGGAATCGTTTTTCACCTCAATAATTTCAGATTTTGCAGCTTGCTCCTCGAGCTGGATCTTGTCTCTGACAATGGCAATTTCTCGGGTGCTGCCGGCGGCTTCACCCACTGCCGGCATAATTTCAAGCTTGACGATGGTATCCTTGGCTCCGCGAATCATGTCCACGACATCATCCAGTCTCCAGCCGATGACATCGACCCCTTCCTCTTCGCCCTGTCCAACACTGATAATTTTATCCCCGGCCTTGAGAATCCCCTGTTTGTCTGCAGGTCCTCCTGGAATGATCCTTACTACTTTGGTGTTTTCATCCTCTCGTTGGAGCACTGCGCCGATACCGGTCAGAGACAGCGACATGGCAATGCGGAAGTTCTCCATGGAGCGAGGCGACATGTAACTGGTATGGGGGTCGTACAATTCAGCCAGAGAGTTCATGAAAATCTGGAAAATATCCTCGCTGTCACGCTGCGATAGCTGGTTTAGCAGGTTGGTATAACGTTTTACCAGTAGGGAGCGGGCAGCATCGGGCTCTTTGTCGCTGAGAATCAGCCGTAGGTATGACTCCTTGATCCGTTTTTTCCAGAAAACATCAGCAGCCTGGGCTGACGCTGGCCATTGGGCCTGCTCCAGATCCATATTCAGGCTGTCATCTTCGGTGAGATCAAACTCAAAGCCGCTTTCCAACAAGTCGATGTTAGCTTGCAGGCGTGACTGGGCACGCTCCTGGTAACGATTGAAAATATAAAAGCCGGCGCTCAGGTCTCCTTTCTTGAGCATATTGTCCAGCTCGTTTTCCCAGCGCTTGAATTCATCAATATCACTCTGGAGAAGATAACTTTTGGCTGGATCGAGATTGTTGACATATTGGGAAAGAAAACGGTTGGATAAGCCATCATCCAGAACCTGCTTGCTGTAGTGCTTGCTGGTCAGTTCATTGACAATTTCAATGGCTGTTTTGGGTTGCTCGGGACTGTAGCTGACCTTGGCAAGAGCTATTGATGTCAGTGTTAACAGCAGTAGACAGAGGGTGTTGCGAATAAAATGAGGCATCAGATGAAATTGTCTCTTGATCAGTAAAGGGTTTAGTTTATCAAAGTTGACCCTTCATAGACCCCAGTCAGCTGAAAATGTTTGATGGAATCTACAATTACTCGGTCATACTTGCCCGATTGGGCTCGCCAGTTGATCCCGGCTACCTTCAATGAAATGATTGGAGACTGGATTGGAGATTACCATGACCGACAAAGAACAGCAGTGTCCTGCAGCGCTGGTGACCGGTGCCGCTACCCGACTTGGCCTGGCATTCGCGACCGCACTGGCAGATCGTGGTTGCGATATTGCGCTTCATTATCACCATTCCACTGAGCAGGCGCTGCAGCAGGCTGCATTGATCCGGCGCAGAGGAGTTCGCTGTGAAACATTCCCGTTTGATCTCGCTGATGATGACCCCGGGTGCTTGGTGGAACAGGTTTGTCACTGCTTTCCACGCCTTCAGGTATTAATTAACAGTGCCTCGGCTTACGATGCCGGGACGATAGCGAATACAGACCGCGCATTACTGCAGAAACAGTTCTCAGTCAATTTTTTTGCTCCCTACCTGTTATCCGGGAGCTTCGCAAAGCAAGTGGGATGCGGCTCCATTATTAACATTCTGGATAACAAAATCGCCTTTCAGCAATATCAGTATGGTGCTTATCTTATGTCAAAAAAAGCACTGGCTGAGTTTACAAAGCTGGCGGCAATAGAGTTCTCGCCGCGAATCCGGGTCAATGGCATAGCCCCTGGAGTAGTGTTGCCGGGGGAAACCCGCACCGGCGATTATATTGATTGGCGGATTCAGGGCATTCCGCTACAGCGCCAGGGCAGGGTGGAAGACCTGACTCGGGCTATGAACTATTTACTGGATAGTGAATTCGTTACAGGTCAAATACTGTTTGTGGACGGAGGTGAAGGTATGAACCACCAGGGTCTCAATGCTGAAGACTATGAATCTGGTGATAAAGTTGAATGAGCCAAAGGATGATCATCTGCATCGCGTTATTGTTTCCGTCGGTTCCAATATCGAGGCAGACAGGAATATTGCACGTTGTTATGAGATTCTGGCTGCTGAAACGACGCTGTTGGCGGCAGCCGACGTTATTCAGACATCACCCGTGGGTTATCAGTTTCAGCCCGATTTCCTCAACACGGCATATCTGATTGAAACACCCCTGGATAGAGTGCCCTTTAATCATTATCTCAAGTCCGTGGAGGACAGGATGGGCCGACTGAAAGGGCCGATAAAATCTGGCCCCAGAACGATTGATCTGGATATTGTCATTTGGGACGGTGTGATTCTGACTGATGATTTCTATTGTCACGATTACGTGAGAGTGCCGGTTCAGGCGCTACTGGATACTTGCGCCCTGGTTGCTCGCCGCCCCTGAGAACGCACTTATTCACTCGATCGATGCTCATCATCTGTCTGAACAAGTGAAATTCTTCGCCATTTCCTTATAATGTCGTCCCCATCTGATTATCAATTTGTTTTGGAGATCTATTGTGAAAGCACCTGTACGTGTTGCCGTCACCGGCGCCGCCGGCCAAATTAGCTATTCTTTACTGTTCCGTATCGCTGCGGGCCAAATGCTCGGTGAAGACCAACCGGTCATTCTGCAATTACTGGAAATTACGCCAGCCCTGGAGGCGCTCAAGGGCGTGGCCATGGAGCTGGATGATTGTGCTTTCCCGCTGCTGACTGGGATTGTTCAGACAGACGATCCGAACATTGCTTTCAAGGATGCCGACTACGCACTTTTGGTCGGTGCTCGTCCACGTGGGCCGGGCATGGAGCGCAAGGATTTGCTGGAAGCCAATGCGGCTATTTTCTCTGTACAGGGTAAAGCGATCAATGACAACGCATCGTCCGGCATTAAAGTGTTGGTGGTGGGCAATCCAGCGAACACCAACGCACTGATCGCCCAACGCAATGCACCGAACATTAATCCTCGCCAGTTCACCGCCATGACGCGGCTTGATCATAACCGTGCCATGACCCAGCTGGCCCAGAAGACCGGTACCAGCATTAACGATATTACAAAAATGACGATTTGGGGCAATCACTCTTCGACCCAATATCCTGATCTTCACCACGCGACTGTTCAGGGCAAGGCAGCGATTGACCTGATTGATCAGGCTTGGTACGAATCGACTTATATCCCTGAAGTTCAGCAGCGCGGTGCGGCGATCATCAAGGCGCGTGGTGCTTCTTCCGCAGCTTCAGCCGCAAATGCTGCTATCGACCACATGCGCAGTTGGGCGCTTGGCTCAAACTCGGGCGATTGGGTCAGCATGGGCGTCTACAGTGACGGTAGTTATGGTATTGCTGAAGGCCTGATCTACTCCTTCCCCTGTGTCTGCAAAAATGGAGACTGGGAAATTGTACAGGGCCTGGAAGTGAATGATTTCTCACGTGCCAGAATGTCCGCCACTGAAAAAGAACTCGCCGAGGAACGCGATGCTGTGAGCCATTTGCTGCCTTGAGGCTTGCTTGCCTTAAGTTTGTTGTTCTGGAAAAGGCGCTCTATTGAGCGCCTTTTTTCATGTCTCAGAGAACGTTTTCGTGATCGGTGAATCTGTAGTAAACGGTCTATACTGAGTGCAGGAGCAATTATGGTTACCCTCCATGCGTTGACAGATCATGCCAGGCAACTGGTGCTCAGCCCCAATCGTTCGATGGATGGGAAGGGCAATCTTTATGTGCTGCTTGCCGCTTCTGTCGTATTGCTGATCCTGGCGGCCGGGATGGCACTCAACGGTGCTTGGCTAGTCCTGCCTTTTGCCGGTATTGAGATTGTTGCATTGGGCACAGCGATGCGTCTGACTCTCCGCAAGCTGGATTTTCGTGAAGTCATTACTGTGCAGAATGGTGTGCTGAGACTTGAACGTGGTAGAGACACTCCTGACTTTAACCTGACATTTCCTCAGCAGTCTGTGAGATTTCTGGTAGATGGCCCAGATCGGCCCATGGGATTGCCGTTGATCGATCTGGTGGCTTTGGGGCACTGCTACCGGTTGGGCGAATTTCTAAACCGTGCCGACCGATTCAAGCTGGCCAGAGTGCTCAAGGAACAACTTAACCTGCAAGTCAGCAAGTACAATACATTTCAGCGCACCTGTTTCTAAAATTTTTGTTAGAGTAAGCTCCCTAAATACCTTCCAATGACTAAAACACCGCAGTAAGGAGACATTATTCATGCCATTTCCTAAAGTGGGAAGCGCAGCGCCAGCGTTCAGCCTAAAAAATCAGCGTGGCGAGACGATTAAACTGACGGACTTTAAGGGCAATAAAAATGTCGTGTTGTACTTCTATCCCAAAGCCATGACGCCGGGTTGTACCGTCCAGGCCTGTGGCATCCGTGATACCAAGTCTGAATTTGCCAAACTTGATACGGTTGTTCTGGGCATTAGCCCGGACCCTTATCCACGGTTGGCCCGGTTTGAAGAAAAACAGCAACTGAATTTTGATCTCCTTTCAGATGAGGATCATGCAGTTACGGAGGCTTATGGCTGCTGGGGCATGAAGAAGTTCATGGGCCGTGAGTTTATGGGTGTGCTGCGCACTTCGTTTGTTATCGATAAGCAGGGCAAGATCAGGCTGGTGATGGACAAGGTTAAAACGAAAACTCACCACGATGATATTCTGGGGTGGGTGATGGAAAATCTGGTTTGAGGTGGGGCCGGTATCGCGCTAAAGTCCCGCTTCTGTTTTATAACACACTGTTCAAATAAATAATGAGGTAACCGAATGTCATTTGATTTATCACAGGTTGTAATGGCGGCGCCTGCTCCGTCCGGCTCCGAACCAAACCCGATCTTCACACTGCTGATGTTCGGTGGGCTGTTTCTGTTTATGTATTTTCTGATTATCCGCCCACAGCGTAAACGACAGAAGGAACACCGTGAACTGACCGGCTCGCTGGGCAAAGGCGACGAAGTGGTTATGAATAGTGGATTGCTCGGTAAAATCACTAAACTTGATGATGATTATATGACGATACAGGTAGCCAATAATGTGGAATTAAAGTTCCAGAGGGCGGCCGTTCACGCTGTTTTGCCCAAAGGCACCATCAAGGATATCTGAGAGAAGGCCGCATATGCGGCCTTTTTTTTGCCCATGATTCCGGACAAACTCCATCTTGCGCAGCTGCCTACGCCGCTCCAGTTTTTGCCGCGGTTATCCGCTGAATTGGCTGGCCCTAGAATCTGGGTTAAGCGTGATGACCTCACCGGTTGTGCCGCCAGTGGCAACAAGGTCAGAAAACTCGAATTTGTCCTGGCTCGGGCAATATCAGAGGGCGCTGATACGCTGCTCACCTGTGGCGGGCTACAGTCCAATCATTGCCGAGCGACGGCTGTTTTGGGTGCACAGCTGGGTTTAAAGGTGCACCTGATTCTCAGGGGTGAGCCCCCCGAGCAGCCACCCGATGGCAATTTACTGTTGGACAGTCTGGTCGGGGCAGAAATCAGCTGTTATCCACAGAACCAATATCAACACTTGCCTGAGTTGATTGACCACTGGCTTGATTTCTATCGTAGTCGGGGTCGCAAGCCATTTGTCATCCCCACGGGTGCCAGTGACGGTATTGGCATTTGGGGTTATCTGCACTCTGTCAGTGAGCTGGCATGCCAATTCAGGGAGCTCGAGATCAAGCCGGATGCTATTGTCTGTGCAACAGGGTCTGGGGGTACACAGGCAGGTCTGACACTGGGTTGCCACCTATCCCAGTTGGACATACCTGTGGTGGGATTTGCCGTTTGTGATGATGCCGCGTATTTTCATAACAAGATCAGAGAAGATATCAGTGACTGGACGAGACGTTACGGTACATCTGTGGACATGACACAAGTGGCTATTCAGGTCAACGATCGTTATATCGGTCCCGGCTATGGCCGGGCAACGGCAGAGGTCTTCGCCACGATCCGTCACATGGCCTCGCTTGAGGGACTGATACTCGATCCGGTCTATACCGGTAAGGCGTTTTACGGCCTGGTTGAGGAAATCAAGGCAGGGGCGTTTCAGGACGCCTCGGATATTGTATTTATTCATACTGGTGGTCTGTTTGGTCTGTATGCCCAGCGCGATGAACTGGGCATTCAGCTTAAATCTTCAGCGTCAGGTTTGATTGACTGACATTAGGCGAATCCATGACTCTGCAAGCTGTCGTCAATAGCATCAACGGTTTTGTGTGGGGGCCAGTGATGCTGTGCCTTATCCTCGGCACGGGCCTCTATTTGACGGTTGGTCTGGGCGGGCTGCCAATACGAAAAATAGGCTACGGTTTCCGGCAATTATTCATTGGGAGAAAGGGTAGCGGCGATGGGGATATCAGCCCCTTCAATGCGCTGATGACATCGCTATCAGCTACGATTGGAACCGGCAATATTGTCGGTGTTGCCACGGCTGTCAGTATCGGTGGCCCCGGGGCGCTCTTCTGGATGTGGTGTACTGCCTTGCTGGGAATGGCCACCAAGTACAGTGAAGCTGTATTGGCGGTGCACTATCGTGAAACGGACAAACGAGGCAGGAAAGTCGGTGGGCCAATGTACTACATCCGCAATGGATTGGGTCCAAAGTGGGCGTGGTTGGGGTTATTGTTTGCGGTTTTTGGCACCCTCGCCGGGTTTGGGATTGGCAATACTGTTCAAGCGAACTCGGTGGCGGATGCATTGCACAGCAGTTTTGCGGTACCAGAACAGCTTACCGGTGCCGTAATGACTGTCCTGGTGGGTCTGGTATTACTCGGTGGTATTCAACGAATTGCGCAAGTAGCTGGGAAACTGGTGCCTTTCATGACGATCCTTTATCTTCTCGTTACGGGGATCATACTGATGATTAATATCGGTGCGGTCCCCGAAGCCCTGATTCTGGTGGTAAAAAGCGCTTTTTCACCGGTGGCTGCAGGGGGTGGTTTTGCCGGGGCGACCATTATGCTGGCACTGCGTATGGGGGTGGCTCGCGGTATATTTTCTAACGAGGCGGGTTTGGGGAGCGCCCCCATTGCCCATGCAGCGGCTGAAACCAACAGTCCGGTTCGCCAGGGTACCATTGCTATGCTGGGTACCTTTATTGACACTATCGTGATTTGCACGATGACAGGTTTGGTGTTGATTCTGACGGGTGCCTGGAACAGTGGCGAGCAGGGTGCTGCGCTCACTGCATTCGCTTTTAGTAGCGTGGTGCCCCATGGTGACAAAGTGGTTGCCATCAGTCTGGCCTTGTTTGCTTTTACCACGATCCTGGGCTGGAGCTATTATGGTGAGCGCTGTGCCGAGTACCTCTTTGGCATCAATGTTATTGTGCCGTTTCGCATAGTCTGGGTTGTCGCGGTATTTGTGGGTGCGACATCGCAGCTGAGCCTGGTGTGGAGTATTGCCGATACACTTAACGGCATGATGGCCGTACCTAATCTCATCGGCCTGCTATTGTTAAGTCCGGTCATTTTCAGGCTGACCCGTGAATATTTTGATCGGTAAATATTCACCGTTTCCCACCGGGGTCATTGTTGGTCGGCACTCTCCACAGAGGCATAAACCTCTGTGCTGCCATCCTTTTTCAGTAAATAGATGTTATAGGGTTTAAACCGGTCTTCCATTTCCATACCGGGGCTACCCACAGGCATACCTGGCACCGCCAGGCCAAGTGCACCATCAGGGGGGTTGGTCATGAATTTTGTCACAAATTTAGCCGGCACATGACCCTCCACGACATAGCCGTTTTCAAAGACTGCGGTGTGGCAGGACTGATACTCTGAATCGATACCCAGACTACTTTTTACCGCCGTCAGATTTTCAGGATGGTGAATAAGTGCGTGATAACCCTTGTCGGACATATATTCCATCCACTCTTCACAGCAACCACAGGATTCACTTTTGTAGAGATTGTAAGAGGACGAAGTCAATGGTTTCGGCATACTGTTCGAGGCTCGTTCAGATATGGCTTTTTCCTCGCTTGTACACCCGGCCACCATGAGAAAAATCAGTAGAAACCCTGTTAAAACGTATTTTTTTATATTAGCCATGGAGATCTCCAAGGTGTGAGTGCCAAGTATCCGTTAAAATAGAAGTATCGTTGTTTCAATTTCCAGTTGCTGAAGAGCATGAGTGAAATTATTCTCATGGTAAAGTCTATCCAGTTATCAACCACTCGTTATCCCGATTAGTCGTCACCATGATTGTGTCAATTTGCTGTATACGAGTGTACAAGGTTGAGTAGATCAATTGAGAAAAAGACCCTATCTCGATACGAGCTGACTTGTAGTTTATTCATTTAATGGGTTGTTTTTACTAAGGTGTAATGGGTAAGTTCCCTGAGGAATAGTCTGTGTCAAAGAACTTTGGTGACAAACTGGTGATTGCCATTTCTTCCAGGGCCCTGTTTGACCTGGATGAAAGCCATCGGGTTTATGAGCAGGAGGGTTTGGATGCCTATTCCCGTTATCAGGTGGCGCACGAAGATGAGGTTCTTGCGCCGGGTGAAGCCTTTCCCATGGTAAAAAAACTGCTGAGAATCAATGAAAAGCTGGATGGGGATCCAAGGGTAGAGGTGATTTTACTCTCCCGGAATTCGGCTGACACCGGGTTGCGGGTATTTAATTCCATTGAGCACTATGGGTTGAATATCAGCCGTGCCGCCTTCTGTGGCGGAGAAAGCCCCTACCGGTATGTATCCGCTTTTGGTTGCCATTTGTTTCTTTCGACCAATGCAGAGGATGTCTGCAATGCCCTGAATAACGGGATTGCAGCGGCAACGTTAATATCATCGGGATCCAGAGATCGCAATGACGATGAGCTTCGCTTTGCATTTGATGGTGATGCGGTACTGTTTTCCGATGAATCGGAACGTGTGTATAAGGAAAGCGGGCTGGCGGCATTCACTCAAAGTGAGAAAGCTGCAGCAAGGCAGCCGATGAGCGGTGGCCCGTTCAAACATTTTCTTCAGGTTTTGCATACCCTGCAGTCAGAATTCCCACCTGAGAGCTGTCCTATTCGGACAGCCCTTGTCACTGCACGCTCTGCGCCAGCCCATGAGCGGGTCGTGAGAACACTCCGAACATGGGATATCAGGATAGATGAGTCCCTGTTTCTCGGTGGTCTGGAGAAGGGGGCGTTCCTTAAATCCTATGGGGCGGATGTGTTCTTTGACGATCAGCAGGCTCATTGCGAGTCGGCAAAATCCCATGTAGCCACTGGGCATGTGCCCCATGGTATAGCTAACAAACAGAACTAAGCAGTTTAGAACAGGGCGAATTTGATGCCCATGCCGAGCAACAGACAGGCTAAAATCGGTTGCAATACCCGGCTTGGGAGCCGGGCTGCCAGTCGGGTGCCAACGTGGATGGCTGGCAGTGATCCTATCAACAGTGATCCAAGCAGCACCAAATCGACATTGCCCAGCAAGAATAAATGACCGAGTCCAGCAATAAGCGTTAGTGGTACTGCGTGGGCAATGTCAGTCCCGACCACATGCAGTGCCGGTAGGCGAGGGTAGAGGACCATCAGAAGCGCCGCACAAAACGCGCCCGCGCCCACTGATGAGAGTGTGACAAAGATCCCCAGAAAAATGCCGGAGACAAAGGTTACCTTCGTGGCGTGTAGTTGAAAAAAAGCACCTACGGCGCCGTGTGGTCGATCGGAAGCATTGCGAAGAAAGCGTTTCAGTAAAATCACGGCGGCGGTAATTATCAGCATGATACCGAGACTGGTCGTCAGGATTTCCCGATATTCTTCTGCATCTGTAAACACGTGATAGAGGAGCTGGGATGTAATAAGGGATGCGGGTATGCTGCCAGCAGCGAGGTAAGCAACCAGTCGCCACTGAATACTTTTCTGCCTGGTGTGGGCCACAACACCACTGGCCTTTGTGATGGCGGCATAGAGGAGGTCAGTGCCAATAGCGACATTGTAGGGGATGCCGAACATAATCAGCATTGGTGTCATCAAGGACCCGCCACCGACACCGGTGAGTCCGACGACTAAACCCACAAAAGCACCGGATACAATGTACAGCAGTAAATCCAGCACAATTAATCCACTTGCATCCTCAAAATAACCTGGAAACTCTAGCAATTTATACCTATTCTTCAAAGGAATAATTTTTTATATTTTTATATCATTGTTGTCTATCTGGGTGGGTGAATGAAATTACAGCAGCTTCGATATATCTGGGAAGTGGCACACCACGAATTGAATGTTTCCGCTACAGCGCAGAGTCTTTACACCTCACAGCCGGGTATTAGCAAACAGATACGACTTCTTGAAGATGAGCTTGGTGTGGAGATTTTTTCGCGGAGCGGCAAACACCTGACCCGTGTCACCCCGGCGGGTGATGAGATTCTTCGGGTAGCTGGCGATATTTTGCGGAAAGTCGATAGCATCAAACAATTGGCTCAGGAGCATAATGACCCCAGGCGTGGCAGCCTTACTATTGCGACAACCCATACCCAGGCACGTTATGCGCTGCCACCGGTTATTGAAGCTTTTATTGATAAATATCCTGAGGTTTCATTGCATATGCATCAGGGTACACCGATGCAGATCTCCGAGCAGGCTGTAGATGGCTCAGTGGATTTCGCGATTGCCACTGAGGCGCTGGAGTTATTTCACGATCTGTTGATGATGCCCTGTTACCGCTGGAATCGCTGTATTCTGGTGCCCAGGGATCATCCGTTGGCCCAGGTTTCAAAGCTGACGCTGGAGGAGGTGTCGACTTATCCACTGGTCACCTATGTGTTTGGCTTTACCGGACGTTCGCGTCTTGATGAGGCCTTCAATGACCGGGGGCTTATTCCAAAAGTGGTATTCACCGCCACAGACTCTGATGTGATTAAGACTTATGTGCGATTGGGTCTGGGTATTGGCATTGTTGCGCACATGGCCTACGACCCGGTCAAGGACAGTGATCTGGTGGCATTGGATGCATCTCATCTGTTCAAGCCCAGTATCACCAGCATCGGTTTTCGGCGAGGCACGTATCTGCGGGGATATATGTATGATTTTATCGAGTTGTTCGCCCCCCATCTGACCCGGGACAGAATCAATGAAGCCAGTGCCATTCATGCGAGGGACGATCTGGAAAAGTTTTTTAGTGCGCTAGAACTGCCAGAACTTTAGTCTATTTGATTTGCCATCAAGCCCATCCCAGGGGTTGGACAATAGTGCACTAGGAAACTTCTTCAGGAACCTTATAGAAAATCGAGGTCGGGGTTATCGTTGAGAATTTCCTTTAGCTCGTCCTCTTCGCGGGTTTTCTGGTTAAGTACTTCTTTAACGAACTTGAAATAGACGGTGTAAATTTCCGGTTGCAGGCCTTCCCGTTCAACCACAAAGAAGGGCGCCTGCTCCACATTGTAACGTCTCGCCAGCACCATCCCCGGTGAGCTGGCGTCCCGCTCATCAGCCAGCAAAACCTCGTCTATTAGAGGCATCTGGTCAGCTGCTTCCATTTTTTGCTGCACGTCTTCGCACTTTCTGCAGAGGCTGCCGTCCAGCTTAATCTTTTTGACGAGCGTGATTTTCATGTGTCTTTCCCGGTTTATTTTTGCGTATTGACGGAGTGCAGCCCGCATTCCTTCATCGTGGCTTCTTCCCACCACCAGCGGCCTTCGCGCTCATGTTGGCCGGGGCCGGTGGCACGTGTACAGGGTTCGCAGCCAATACTGATATAGCCCCGGTCATGTAATTCGTTATAGGGCACGTTATTGGAGCGAATATATTCCCACACCTGATTTGATGACCAGTTGGCCAGCGGGTTGAACTTGGTCAGGGTGGCATCGGGTCGGGCAAAGGCCTTGTCGTCCTGAATCACAGGGATAGCTGTGCGGGTGCCGGGGCTCTGGTCGCGACGCTGACCGGTTACCCAGGCGTCTACAGTCAGCAATTTACGGCGTAGGGGACCAATCTTACGGATACTACAGCACTCTTTGTGGCCGTCGCGGTAAAAACTGAAAAGGCCTTTCTCCCGCACCATATTATTGACGGCGTAGGCGTCGGGAAATACCACGTCGATCTGAATACCATAATGCTCACGGACCTTTTCGATAAAGCGATAGGTTTCGGCATGCAGGCGACCTGTGTCGAGGGAAAAGACCTGTACTTTCTCCGGGTTTATCCTGTGCGCCATATCAATCAGTACAACATCCTCTGCACCACTAAATGAGATGGCAATATTGTCAAATTGCTCAAGGGCGTAGGCAATAATCTCCTGGGGAGACTGATCGGATAATTCCCGATCGAGATCAAGAGTGTTCAGAAGGTTTGCAGTCATGGGAGTTACTCAATATTCTCAATAAGTTAGAGGGGTTGTCCTCAAAGTCGCGCATCATACCAAAGCCACCACTAAAGCAAAAATAATCAGAAACTATAACCTTCATCGATATGGCTATTAAAAATCTGTAAAAAGGGTGTTTTCCCTGCCTGTGGAGCTATCAAAAGCCTCGCAACTTTATTGCGCAATATCCCTGAAATCGTTAGAGTGGCGCGGTCTTGTTTTGGTGTCGTACGATTAAGGGTGGCTTTGTGGAAATCGCTTGTTTGGATCTTGAAGGCGTACTGATTCCTGAAATATGGATTGCCTTTGCCGAGAAAACCGGTATTGAAGCGCTTAAGCGAACAACCCGGGATGAACCGGATTATGATGTGCTGATGCGTTATCGATTGGATATTCTCGACCGGCACGGCCTGGGGCTTAACGAGATTCAGGAGGTGATAGCTACGCTGTCGCCTCTCGAGGGCGCGAAGGAGTTTGTTGACTGGCTGCGTGAACGCTTTCAGGTGGTGATTCTCTCCGACACTTTTTATGAGTTTGCCCAGCCGTTGATGCGTCAGTTGGGATTTCCCGCGCTGCTTTGTCACAAACTTGAAACAGACCAGGACGGCCGGGTGGTTAATTACCACTTGCGGCAGGCCAACCCGAAGCGCCAGGCGATAGTCGGCTTTAAAAGCATGTACTACCGGACTATTGCTGCCGGTGATTCCTATAACGATACGACCATGCTGGCAGAGGCCGATGCCGGTATCCTGTTTCATGCACCTCAGAATGTTATTGAGCAATTCCCGCAATTTCCGGCTGTCCATACATTTGAGGCGCTCAAACAGGAATTTATCAGGGCCAGTGTCCGGGATCTCAGCTTGTAGGCGATCTATCCTGAGGGGCTATTCGGCTCGATAAGCACTCGAATCTTGTCCAGAATTTCCTGGAATTCACTCTCGGCGCTTGAGTCGGCCACAATGCCGCCGCCTCCCCAGCAGTGCAGTCTGTCGCCATCGGCCAGGATCGTGCGAATGGCGATGTTGGTGTCCATTCGCCCTGTACTGCTGATATAGCCTATGCTGCCGCAATACACCGAGCGGCGACAGGTTTCCAGTGTTTCGATGATTTCCATGGCGCGTTTTTTTGGTGCACCGGTGATAGAGCCTCCGGGGAAACACCCTCGCAACAGTGACAGCGGCGACTCGCCGTCACGGAGCTTGCCGGTCACCGTACTGACCAGGTGATGTACGTTGGGAAAGCTTTCAAGCGCAAAGAGCTTTGGCACCCGAATCGTGCCTGGCTGACAGGTTTTCCCGAGATCATTGCGTAGCAAATCCACAATCATCAGGTTTTCAGCCCGATTTTTGGTGCTGTTCATCAGCTCAATGGCATTTTGTTGATCTTCCTCCACCGTTCTGCCCCGCCTGGCAGTGCCTTTGATAGGCTTGGTTTCCACCTGCCCTGCAGAGAGCTTCAGAAACCGCTCGGGGGAAAAGCTCAATACGGCCTGATTGCGCTCACCAAACTGGTAATAGCAACTGTAGGGTGAAGGCAGTATCCGTCGTAGTGCTCTGTAGAGCTGCCAGCTATCACCTTGGTATTCTGACGAAAAATGCCGGGCGAGATTGACCTGATAGCAATCACCCTGACCGATATACGCCTTGATATGGCTGACAGCATTCAGGTAAGCCTCTCTGCTCATTGATGGCTCAAACGGATTTGTGCTTGCGCCATCAGGGAGATTTTGTCCACTGTCAGCTTGTTTGAGTCGCTTCGAGACAGTTTCACGAAGATTGGCCGGGCAATCGTTGCGAAAAATCAGCCAGGCTTTTCTCGATGAGTGATTGAGCACAAGGGCCCAGTTATAAAGTCCCAGTCGTAGATCTGGCAGTGAGTCCACCTTGCCCAGCAGGTCCGGTAGCGCTTCGATACGGTGGCCAAGGTCGTAGCCAAAATAGCCGGCCAGTCCCCCCAAAAAAGGATAATGGCTCAAGCCGTGATCAATGGGTTCAAGGGTATCGAGAAGCTGCTGTGCCAGTGCGAAAGGGTCTTCACGGGACTCGTGGGTGGCCTGAGGGGTTATGATTCGTGTGATCTTGCCCACCGTCTCGAGAACAGTGGCCGGTTGTGCTGTAATGATGTCAAACCGACCGGAGAGGCTGCGAGGCTTGCCACTGTCCATCCAGATGGGGTCATCAAGATCCCGTATTGTAGCAAAGAGCGCTTCGGCATCGGGGCGGTAGGGAAAGTCGGTGATATCCATGTTAGGCATGGCCGATAGTCTACGGTAGAAGTGGGGATGTTTCAGGCTAATTCGACGTTGCTATTCCCTTTTTTAGCACTCTTTTTAGGGCCTGTTCTGGGTTTGTGCATGAAGCGCGGCATTTCTGTTATTGCTCGATCTCTCTGATCATGGCAATCTCAGCGCCCATAAGCGTTCATAGACCAGACGACAACTTGCCGGTCTCAAATGTACGGGGTTGTTTACATGCACGCAGAGAGAGTATCGATTGCCGGTGTCGCTCCGATCAATTCGGGCCGCTGGGAATGAATATTGGATGAACAACAGGCTGGAGTCATAATGTTTTTTGCAACCCCTGATCTTTGCGATGATTATCCCGAGCTGGTGCAGGTAATGGAGCCAATGATGGCCAGTTATGGTGGGCGGGACACGTTCGGTGGTGAAATTGTCACCGTCAAATGTCACGAGGACAATTCGCTGGTAAAAGAGAGTGCCGGTAAGCCCGGTCATGGAAAGGTGCTCGTGGTCGATGGTGGTGGTTCCCTGAGGCGCGCCTTGCTGGGCGATATGATTGCCGAAAATGCAGTCAGGAATGGTTGGGAGGGATTAATTATTTATGGTTGTGTCCGCGATGTTGATGCGCTGGCAGAACTGGATCTGGGTGTGCAGGCACTGGCCGCCATCCCTTTGAAAACGGACAAGCGCGGAATTGGTGATCTGAACGTGCCGGTGACATTTGGCGGTATTACCTTTCGTCCCGGTGAGTATGTGTATGCTGATAACAATGGCGTCATCGTATCGCCTAGCCCATTGGTTGGAGAGGGGTGAGTTGAAGCTGTTTGGCTTGATGCATATCAGAAATCAATTGGTGCAGTAGGTTAAGCTCAAACGCATAATAGTTTTTGATCAGGAGTTATCGTGGATTGGCGTAATACCAGAGAGCGCTATGGCTTGGTGTCAGTGGCTTTCCACTGGCTGATGCTACTGTTGTTGATCGCGGTCTACAGCTGTATTGAATTGCGCGAACTCTATCCAAAGGGCAGCGACCCTCGCGAAGCCTTTAAAACCTGGCATTTTATGCTGGGACTGACTGTTTTTATTCTGGTCTGGATTCGGTTGGTTGCCCAACTTTTACAAGTGAGACCGGAGATTTTACCGGCCCCACCTCGCTGGCAGGAGCTGGTGGGAAGATCAATGCATACCATTTTATACCTGTTTATGATTGCCATGCCGTTGATGGGTTGGCTGGTGCTCAGTGGAAGCGGTAAGCCTGTGCCTTTTTTCGGTGCGACTTTTCCCGCATTGATGCAGGAAAATGAGACGCTGGCCAAAGCCATTAAAGATGTTCATGGGACGGTTGGCAGTGCAGGGTATTTTTTGATAGGGCTTCATGCCCTGGCAGGGTTGTTCCATCATTATATTTTGCGCGACAACACCTTGCTTCGAATAACTCTAAAAAGGTTTAAGTGGAAGTAATAATACGTTGTTTTTATTATATTTATGGAAGTCATTTTCCTGTAAAGAGCGGCTAAAACCCGCTGCATGGGCTTGCCAATAAATCAGAGCAAAGTTCTATTTCATCAACGCTGGCATCGTCGCTCATTGGTTGTAGCGAGGGACAGGAAGCGCTTGAAAATCCAGCAAGTTGTTTACGTTGTTTCAAAAAAGCTGGGCCGTCTGTATCCCTGAACGGACTGTGGTGATTAACTCAAACGAATGCCAGTAGGTGTTGATGTTATCCATTCAGGGAAAGTTCTAACATTGAGGCATACCGTCATTCGAGAATCTTTCAGTAAAGAGTGTCGAGCTGGTTACATGGCGTAATGCCGAAACAGCAGTACAACGAGCGAGGCAAAAAAAAGGAGCTGCGAAGCAGCTCCCAAATTTGTACTCTTAGGGGAATAGGTGGTGAATGAACCTTAGAACTGGTTCATTGTATTGTCTTTACCGCCGGCCTTGAGAGCGGCCTCACCAGCAAAATATTCTTTGTGGTTATCGCCAATATCGGAACCAGCCATGTTCTGGTGTTTTACGCAGGCAATGCCCTGACGAATTTCCTGACGTTGGACGCCTTTCACATAAGCCAGCATTCCCTGATCTGCAAAGTAGCCTTTTGCTAGATTGTCGGTGGACAGGGCCGCCGTGTGGTAGGTCGGCAGGGTGATCAGGTGGTGGAAGATACCCGCTTCACGGGCCGCATCCGCCTGGAAGGTACGGATTTTCTCGTCAGCCAGCTTCGCCAGCTCGGTTTCATCGTAGTCTACGCTCATCAGTTTTTCGCGATCATACGCAGAAACATCTTTACCTTCAGCCTGCATGGCATCAAAGACCTGCTGGCGGAAGTTCAACGTCCAGTTGAAGGAAGGACTGTTGTTGTAGACCAGTTTGGCATTGGGCACTGCTTCGCGAATCCGGTTAACCATTTCAGCGATCTGGCCAACGTGGGGTTTTTCGGTTTCGATCCACAGCAAATCGGCGCCGTTTTGCAGGCTGGTGATACAGTCCAGAACGACGCGGTCAATACCGGTGTCCTTGCGGAACTGGAACAGGCCGGAGGCCAGACGTTTTGGTTTGAGTAGCTTGCCATTGGCCTTGATGACTACATCACCGTTTTGGATATCTTCTGCACTCTGAACGTAGTCACCATCGAGGAAGCTGTTGTACTGGTCACCCAAGTCGCCGGGTTCGTTGGTCACAGCAATCTGCTTGGTCAGGCCAGCGCCGAGGGAGTCGGTACGTGCAACGATAACACCGTCGTCGACACCCAGTTCCAGGAACGCGTAGCGAACGGCATTGATTTTGGCCAGGAAGTCGGAGTGGGGGACAGTGACTTTACCGTCCTGGTGGCCGCATTGCTTTTCGTCGGATACCTGGTTCTCAATCTGGATACAGCACGCGCCCGCTTCGATCATCTTCTTCGCCAACAGGTAGGTTGCTTCGGGGTTGCCAAAACCGGCATCGATATCGGCGACGATCGGTACCACGTGGGTCTCGAAATTCTCGATCTGGTTTAACAGGTCGGCTTCTTTTGCTTTATCTCCGGCTTCGCGGGCAGCATCCAGGTCCATGAACAGCTGATCCAGCTCGCGGGCATCGGCCTGGCGAAGAAATGTATAAAGCTCTTCGATCAGCGAAGAAACGGAGGTTTTTTCGTGCATTGACTGATCCGGCAGGGGGCCGAACTCGGAACGCAGTGCGGCAACCATCCAGCCTGACAGGTACAGGTAGCGTTTCTTGGTGGTTTTGAGGTGTTTTTTGATGGCGATCAGTTTCTGCTGACCGATAAAGCCATGCCAGCAACCCAGGGATTGGGTGTATTGAGAGCTGTCGGCATCGTAAGCCGCCATATCATCACGCATGATCTTGGCAGTGTAACGGGCAATATCCAGACCAGTGCGGAAACGGTTCTGAATACGCATGCGGGCTGCCGACTCGGGGTTGATGGCGCTCCAGGTGCTGTTGGCATTGCGCACTTTGGCTACAGCATCAATCTCTTTGGTGTAGTTTGACATGGTGTGTCCTTCCAGTTTGGATAAAAGAAAAGGAAAATTTGTGGATACGGATTCTAGCCATCGCCCTAAAATTTAGCTAATCTATAGTTATTATTTTCGGTATTTTTAAAATGAATATAAGAAACGTCGATTTGAATCTGTTGGTATATCTGGATGTACTGCTTAAAGAGCGCAATGTTACCAGAGCTGCGGAGAATATGGGGATCAGTCAGCCAGCCATGAGTAATGGCCTTAGGCGGCTTCGGGATTTATTCAATGATCCACTGCTGGTGAGAACCAGTGATGGCATGACACCCACTGAGCGGGCCGAACAACTACAGCCCATAGTCCGGGAAGTTCTGGCGTCGGTTGAAAAAGCGGTCGTTCCCCGCCGTGAATTCAATGCGGCTGAGGCTGACCGGGTTTTCAGGATTTCTGTCAGCGACTATACCGAGTCGACATTGTTGCCGCATCTGATGCGGCGTTTGCGCTCTGAAGCTCCAAACATAACACTTGATGTATTGACACCCAGCGATATCAGTTATCAGGATGTCGAGCAGGGCAGTATTGATCTGGTAATCAACCGTTTCGACGTATTGCCACAGTCGTTTCATCAGATGACCATTTGGCGAGATACGTTTTCCTGTGTGGCGAGTATTCACAATCCGATTATTCACGACTTCACCCTGGACAACTATCTGGATAGCGGCCACGTCTGGGTCAGTAAAACAGGGATGGGCGTCGGTGTCGGTATGGAGCCAGGGGCTGAGCAGCGCCTTGGTTGGGTCGATGAGGCGCTGACCAGGATTGGTAAGAAACGTCGTATTCGGGTGTTTACCCGCCATTATCAGGCAGCCATGCGACTGGCTGAGTTGCATGATCTGGTGATTACTTTGCCAACCAAGGCCGCCTCACTACTGGTGGATAACCCGCATGTGGTGATTCTCGAGCCACCCTTTGAGATTCCGGAAATTGAGCTGAAAATGGCCTGGAGTCCACTGTTGCAGCACAATCCTGCACATCAGTGGATACGACGAACCATTGCAGACGTGGCGAAAACACTGGATTGATAACGGCTAACATCATTCGTTGAGTAAATAGCGAAAATAATACCTATAAAATTGCTAAATCCCCATTGGTTTCCCTACAATTCTCGTTCGTCTTCCCTATCGTAACCACAGGGCTCAATCATGACTGAACGTATTCAAGTGAGTGGACTTCAGGTGTCCCAAGCCATTCACGACCTCGTCAAACACGACATTATCCCAGGCACCGATATTGATCTGGAGGCTTTCTGGCAGTCATTCAGTGCAATTATCGATGAATTTACGCCAAAAAATCGTCAATTGCTCAAAAAACGTGACCAGTTGCAGGCCCACATTGATGCTTGGCATCAACAGCATAGTGGCAAAGCTCACAACCTCCGCGACTATAAGGCTTTTCTGAAAGAAATCGATTATCTGGTTTCTGAGGGAGAGGATTTCTCGATTACTACGGAGAATGTTGATCCTGAAATTGCCCAACAGGCAGGCCCGCAGTTGGTTGTGCCCGTGATGAATGCCCGTTTTGCCCTGAATGCGGCCAATGCCCGCTGGGGTAGCCTCTATGATGCGCTGTATGGTACGGATGTCCTCCCGGAAACCGGTGGCGCCGATAAGACGGCGAAGTACAACCCGGCTCGTGGTGCCCTGGTTATCGCGTATGCCCGAAAACTCCTTGATGACACAGCCCCGCTTGCCGGTCACTCCCACAAGGAGGTCACTCAATACAGTGTTGTTGATGGCCAGTTGCAGGTTGCTCTGGACGACGGTAGCCAGGTTGGTCTCTTCGATCCGAGTAAATTTGTCGGATACCGTGGAGAAGCTGAAAACCCCAGCGCTATTCTTTTTGAAAACAATAAGATACACATGGAAGTTCAAATTGATCGAAACAGTCAGATCGGTTCCTCAGACGCGGCAGGCGTCAAGGACATCCTGATGGAAGCAGCGCTGACCACTATCATGGACTGTGAAGACTCCGTGGCCGCTGTCGATGCCGAAGACAAGGCACTGGTCTACCGCAACTGGCTTGGCCTGATGAAGGGCGACCTTGAGGAAACCCTCAACAAAGCTGGCAAGACCATTGTGCGTCGTATGAACCCCGATCGGGAATACACCACGCCTGCCGGTGATACGCTGGTGTTACCGGGTCGCAGCCTGCTGTTTGTCCGCAATGTGGGTCATCTGATGACCAATCCTGCGATCCTCGACGCTGAGGGTAATGAAATTCCGGAAGGGATTATGGACGCCATGATCACCAGTCTGATTGCTATCCATGACCTGAAAGGCAACAGCGCAGTCCGGAACAGTAAAACCGGCAGTGTTTATATCGTAAAGCCGAAAATGCACGGTCCCGAAGAGGTGGCATTTACCAATAGTCTGTTTAATGCGGTGGAAGACGCTCTTACTTTGCCTAGAAACACCCTGAAAGTGGGTATTATGGATGAGGAACGCCGTACCTCGGTAAACCTGAAAGAGTGTATTCGCGCCGCCAGTGAGCGAGTGGTCTTTATTAATACAGGTTTCCTCGACCGCACAGGTGACGAGATTCATACCAGCATGGAGGCGGGTCCATTTGCACCAAAAGGCCAGTTGAAAACCCTGAAGTGGATCACCGCCTACGAAGACCAGAACGTGGATGTGGGACTGGCTTGTGGACTGAAAGGACGTGCCCAGATTGGCAAGGGCATGTGGCCGATTCCAGACCATATGGCCGACATGATGGTGGCCAAGATAGGCCACCCAAAAGCAGGTGCCAATACTGCCTGGGTACCCTCACCCACTGCGGCAACATTGCACGCGATTCACTATCACCAGGTAGACGTTTTTGCCCTGCAAAATGAACTGGCGAACCGGGCCCCCGCCAGTGTGGATGATATTTTGACCATTCCACTGCTGGATGGTGAGCTGACTGCAGAGGATATTCAGAAAGAACTGGACAACAATGCCCAAGGCATTCTCGGTTACGTGGTTCGGTGGGTGGAGCAGGGCATTGGTTGCTCGAAGGTGCCTGACATCAACAATGTCGGTCTTATGGAAGACCGCGCGACTTTGCGCATTTCCAGTCAGCACATAGCCAACTGGTTGCACCATGGCATTTGCGGTGAAGATCAGGTGATGGAAACCATGAAGCGCATGGCTAAGATTGTCGATACCCAAAATGCTGACGATCCCGATTATCGTCCCATGGCGCCGAACTTTGATACCAGTGTGGCGTTTGCCGCGGCATGTGATCTGGTGTTCAAAGGTTGTGCCCAGCCCAGTGGTTATACTGAACCCCTGTTGCATGCCTATCGGCAAAAGGCGAAGTTACAGTAATCGTCGACACTGCTCGAGAAAAACGAACGCCGCTCCCAGAAGCGGCGTTTTTTTGTTTCACGATGACTCCAGCCCGGTAGTTCGCTGGACTGCGCCGCAGCTCGATACAGCAGGTTTATCAATAGCTTACGCGCGTCCATCATATGCCGGTGCTTTCTGAAACTTGACCCGGTTTTCCCTCGCGCCGCTCCTATCTGGCTCCTGGAATCCGGGTCGTTCCAAGGAGTCATCATGGCAAAGATCAAGCTCACCAAGACCGCCGTGGAGTCGGCGCAACCCCAGGCCAAGGATATTGAACTGCGGGATACCGTGGTGCCTGGCTTCCTGTGCAAGATTACCCCGACGGGCCGCCGGGTGTTCATGCTCCAGTACCGCACGAACTCCGGACAGCCCCGCAAGCCCTCGCTGGGGCTTTACGGGGAGCTGACCGTCGAACAGGCACGGGTCAAGGCGCAAGACTGGCTGGCCGAGGTTCGCCGAGGCGGCGACCCCGGCGGCGCCAAGGCCGAGGCGCGCAAGGCGCCCACGATGGCCGAGTTGTGCAAGAAGTTCATGGAGGACTACTCCAAGAAGCGCAACAAGCCCAGCACGCAGGAAGGCTACCAGGGCGTCATCGACCGCAACATCATCCCGCTGCTGGGCCGCAAGAAGGTGCAGGACGTGAAGCGACCCGACATTGCCGGGCTGATGGAGAAGCTGGCCTACAAGCCGACCGAGGCGAACAAGACCTTCGGCGTGCTGCGCAAGATGTTCAACCTGGCGGAAGTGTGGGGCTTCCGCCCGGACGGCACGAATCCGTGCCGCCACGTCCCGATGTACCCGCCGGGCAAGGAAACCCGGCTCATCGTGGACGAGGAGCTGGTGCGGATCTTCCGCCATCTGGAGAAGTTGGAGGCGGAAGGGCTGGAGAACTACGTCATCCCGCTGGCGATCCGGCTGCAATTCGAGTTTGCCGCCCGGCGCTCCGAAATCTGCCCACTCGAATGGAGCTGGCTGGACTTCGAGAACCGGCGCGTGGTGTGGCCCGACAGCAAGGTCGGCGGCATTTCCAAGCCCATGAACGAGGAAGCCTATCGGCTGCTTTCGACGGCACCACGCCGGGAGGGCTGCCCCTATGTCCTGCCGTCGCCGAACGACCCGGCCAAGCATCTGACCTTTGGCGAGCACTATGGCGGTTGGTGCCGGGCGCTCAAGGCCGCCGGCGTCCCGCACGTCGGCACGCACGGCATCCGCCATCGCTCGACCACCGACATTGCCAATTCGGGCGTGCCGACCAAAGTGGGCATGAAGCTGACGGGCCACAAGACCGTGGCGATGTTCATGCACTACGTCCACACCGAGGACAAGCCGGTGCGCGAGGCGGCCGAGCTGGTGGCCAGCCGCCGCCAGGCCATCACGGGCGCGCGGCAGCTTGCGGAGGCGGCGACATGAACGGGCGCCGGCCATCCGTGGCATCGTCCGCAGCGCCTGCGGCGCTGCTGGGCGACATTCGGGCACTGATCGAGGCGGCGCGTAAGCACGCCGCCTCGACGGTGAATAGCGAGCTGACGATGCTCTACTGGCGCATCGGCCAGCGCATCCACACGCAGGTCTTGGACGGGCGCCGGGGCGCTTATGGCAAGGAAGTCTTGCCTACCCTGGCGGCGCAGTTGGTGAAGGAGTACGGCAGCAGCTTTGCCGAGCAAAACCTGCGCCGCATGGTGCAGTTCGCCACCACCTTCCCCGACGAGCAGATTCTCGTATCACTGATACGAGAATTGAGCTGGACGCACTTCATTGCCCTGATCCCGCTGAAAGACCCGCTCCAGCGGGACTACTACGCGCAGATGGCGAGCGCCGAGCGCTGGAGCGTGCGCACGCTGCGCGAGCGCATCGACTCGATGCTGTACGAGCGCACGGTACTGTCCCAAAAGCCGGGCGAGACGATCGCGCAGGAGCTGGCGACGATGCGCGATGCGCAGCGCATGTCGCCCGACCTGGTCATGCGTGACCCGTACATCCTCGACTTCCTGGGACTGCGGGACACATGGCAGGAAGGCGACTTGGAGGCGGCGATCATCCGCGAAATGGAATCCTTCCTGTTGGAGCTGGGCGCAGGTTTCAGCTTCGTGGCTCGGCAGAAGCGCATCCAAATTGACGGCGAAGATTTCCACCTTGACTTGCTGTTCTACAACCGCAAACTGCGGCGGCTGGTGGCAGTGGAGTTGAAGGTCGGCGAGTTCAAGGCGGCTTTCAAGGGACAGATGGAGCTTTACCTTCGCTGGCTGGACAAGCACGAACGGGAGCCGGAGGAAGCCTCGCCGCTGGGAATCATCCTTTGCACCGGCAAAAAGCGCGAGCAGATCGAATTGCTGGAGCTGGACAAGTCGGGCATCCACGTCGCCGAGTACCTGACCGCCTTGCCGCCGAGGGGCGTGCTGGTGGAGCGGCTACAACAGGCAACGCAGCGGGCGCAGTTGCAGATCGAGCAGCGCAAGACCGACAACGAGTAGCCCTGCCCCAAGCAGTCGGGCGTCCCGGCGTGCCGCCGTCGGGTTCGCGGGCTGCGCCCCGCGCTTCGTGCCGAATCGCGGCCATCCGGCTTTGACCCCTGACGCCTCCGGCCCTCTCGGGCCTGCGTGCTTCGCTTGCCCAAAAGACGACAGTGTGCAGTGGGCGGGGTGTGGGCGGTCTTGCTGTTCCCTTCACCGTATCACGGCGTTCTCGCCGTCAAGGGCGGCGCGTGCCATGCACGCTTGCGTCCTGGCGGCCGTCTGCGACCCCTGACTGCTTGCGCTGCGCCGTGCTGGCCACGGTTCCGGGCAATTCCGCCCGAGCAACCGGAGCACGATCATGTCGCAACTGTCCTTTTCCTCGTTCGATGCCTCGCTGATGGTGCGCGATGCACAGGGCCGCTACCTGCTGGCGACGGCCGACCAAATTCTGGAGGCCGCGCGCCAGGCCATCGAGTACAAGATGCAGCGCGGTGCGTCGTTCAGTTCGCCGGTGGCGGTCAAGGAGTACCTGAGCGCCAAGTTGGCTGGTTTCGAGCATGAAGTCTTCGCTGTGCTGTTCTTGGATACGCAGCATCGCCTGATCGAATACAGCGAGCTTTTCCGAGGCACCATCGACAGTGCATCGGTGTATCCACGCGAGCTGGTCAAGGAGGCGCTGCGGCTCAATGCGGCAGCGGTCATCGTTTCGCACAACCATCCGAGCGGCAACCCCGAACCGAGCGGCGCCGACAAGGTACTGACCCAGCGGCTCAGGGAGGCGCTGGCGCTGGTGGATGTCCGCACGCTGGATCACATCATCGTGGCGGGTGGCAGCACCATATCCTTCGCCGAACGCGGTCTGATTTGACCGAGGGGGCTTCGGCCCCCATTTTGCTGCGATGGCGGCTCTCAGATCGCTGCTTGATTGACGCGCCGGCTCAGGGCTTCGGCGCTTTCCTTGCGTTCGCTGTAGCGATCTACCAGATATGGCGCCACGTCGCGCGTGAGCAGCGTGAACTTCATCAGCTCTTCCATCACATCCACGATGCGGTCGTAATAGGCCGAGGGCTTCATGCGTCCCGCTTCATCGAACTCCTGGTATGCCTTGGCGACCGAAGACTGGTTTGGGACGGTCAGCATCCGCATCCAGCGGCCCAACACGCGCATTTGGTTAACGGCGTTGAAGGACTGCGATCCACCCGACACCTGCATCACCGCCAACGTCTTGCCCTGTGTCGGGCGCACCGCGCCGACCGACAGAGGAATCCAGTCTATTTGGGTCTTCATCAAGCCGGTCATGGCACCGTGGCGCTCGGGCGAACTCCACACCATGCTTTCGGCCCATTGCACCAGTTCGTGCAGTTCCCTGACCTTTGGGTGATCGTGAGGCGCGTCATCCACCAACGGCAGGCCCGAGGGGTTGAACATCCGTGTCTCGCCGCCGAGCGCGCTCAGGATGTGTGCCGCTTCTTCAGCAGCCAGACGGCTGAACGAGCGTTCGCGCAGCGAGCCATAGAGCAGCAGGAAGCGCGGCGCGTGGGTGGCACGCTCGGGTGCCATTAACCGCTGGGCATCGGGTTGCTGGAACAGCGCGGTGTCGATATTGGGTAGGTCGATTCTGGATTCAGACACGGCGGCCTTCCGCATTCACGACGGCTTCGCCGTCTTCCTTGCTGAATGCACCGCGCTGCGGCTGGGGCAGGATGTCCAGCACCGCTTCCGAAGGTCTGCACAGCAGTGCGCCCAGCGGCGAGACCACGATGGGGCGGTTGATGAGGATGGGGTGCTGGAGCATGAAGTCGATTAAATGTTCGTCGCTCCATTTGGAATCATCCAGGCCCAATTCCGCATAAGGTGTGCCTTTCTCGCGCAGCACCGCACGCACTGGCACACCCATCGCAGCGATCAGCGTTTTCAGCGTCTCGCGGTCGGGCGGTGTTTTCAAGTATTCGATGATGGTCGGCTCTTCGCCGCTGTTGCGAATCAAGCCCAGCACGTTGCGCGACGTACCGCAGTCGGGGTTGTGATAGATGGTGATCTGGCTCATGCCATTGCCTCGGTTCAGGGATTCGTGGGGTTGGCGGAATACATGCTGGCGCCCTTGAGCCGCCACCGGCGGCCCAACCGCAAGGCGACATGCACCAGCAGGATGAGCACCGGCACTTCCACCAGCGGCCCGATCACCGTGGTGAAGGCGACAGGCGAAGCCAGGCCGAACGACGCAATAGCCACGGCGATGGCCAGCTCGAAGTTGTTGCCTGCGGCAGTGAAGGCGATGGCGGTGGTGCGTGGGTAGTCGGCCTGGATCAGCCGGCCCATAAAGAAACTGATGAGGAACTGGATCACGAAGTAGAGTGTCAGCGGCACGGCAATCTTTAGCGCGTCCATCGGCAGGCGCACCACGTCGGCACCTTTGAGGCTAAACATGGCCACGATGGTGAACAGTAGCGCCGCCAGCGTGATGGGACTGATCCGCGGCAGGAATGCACGCTCGTACCAGTCCTGGCCCTTGCGTCGAATCAGCGAGCGCCGGGTCAGGTAGCCGGCCAGGAACGGGATGCCCAGGTAAATCAGTACCGCCTCGGTGATCGTCCAAAAGCCCACGTCAATGACGCTGCCTTGCAGGCCGAACACAGGCGGCAGCACCGACAGGAAGAACCAGGCATAGGTCGAGAAGAACAGGATCTGGAAGATCGAATTGAAGGCGACCAGGCCCGCGACATACTGGTTATCACCACGCGCCAACTGGTTCCACACAAGCACCATAGCGATGCAGCGTGCCAGTCCAATCAGGATCAGGCCGGTCATGTATTCCGGCTGGTCGCGTAGGAAAATCACCGCCAGCACGAACATCAGCACCGGCCCGATGATCCAGTTTTGCACCAGTGACAGCAACAGCACGCGCCGGTCGGCGAAGACCTCGTGTAGCGTCTCGTAGCGCACCTTGGCCAGCGGCGGGTACATCATCAGGATCAGGCCGATGGCGATCGGGACGTTGGTCGTGCCGATCGAGAGCGCATTGAGCGCATCGGGCAAACCGTCGAAGAACGTACCCAATGCAACACCCAGCGCCATCGCGGCGAAAATCCAGACGGTGAGATAGCGATCTAGGAAGGACAGGCGCGATGGCGTGTTCAGCATCGAATGCCCGCTTTGGGGGCTGTCGTGATTCATGAGGTTTTCCTGTTTGCCAAAGCCCGCAGACGCTCCACTCCCACCGGCTCTTCGGTCAGAAGCGGCACGACAGCATGGCGTCGGGCATGTTGTGTGGCCACGGCGTCGATTTCCCGCAACTCGTTGCGTGCACGCTGGCGCAGCAGCGGGGAATGCGGATGTGCGGCCGCCACGCTGTTGTTAACGATCCAGGCCCACGGCTCGATGCCCGCGCGGCGCAGGTCGTCTTGCAGGTTGGCCGCTTCCAGCACGGGCGTGGTTTCGGCCAGGGTGACAATGAGCACCTTGGTCTGCTTCGGATCTTGCAACTGCATCATCGGCGTCGTGAAATGAACGCCCGTCTCACCCATCTGCCGGGCGATGTCGCGGTGGTATGCGCCGGTGGCGTCGAGCAGCAGCAAGGTGTGGCCTGTGGGCGCGGTGTCCATCACCACGAACTTTCTGCCCCCTTCGCGGATGGCACGGGAGAATGCCTGGAACACCGCGATTTCCTCGGTGCAGGGCGAGCGCAGGTCTTCTTCCAGCAAGGCGCGGCCTTCGGCATCGAGCTGCGCGCCCTTGGTGTCCATCACATGCTGGCGATAGCGTGCCGTGGCTTCCTGGGGGTCGATGCGGCTGAGAGCCAGATTGGGAAGCGAACCTTCCAGCGTGTCGGCCAGATGCGCAGCCGGGTCGGAGGTGGTCAGATGCACGGGCAGGCCCCGGCCCGCCAGCTCCACGGCAATGGCAGCGGCCAGCGTGGTCTTGCCCACGCCGCCTTTGCCCATCACCATGACCAGACCGTGCCCATCGGCAGCGACTTCATCGACCAGGGCGGATAAGTCCGGCGCATTGATCTGGTCGGGCAGCTCGATGGCATCGGCGCCATATGTGGCGTCGGTATCGACCAGCAGATGGCGCAGAGCGTCGAGGCCCACGAGGTTGAACGGCTTGAGCGCGATCTGATCCCGAGGCAACGCCTGGAGGACAGACGGAATGGCGGCCAGCGTAGCCTGCTCTTTTTCGTAGATGGCAGCGGCAAGCGTATCGGTTTCGGCCTCGCTGGCAGGAAATACGCCGTTGATGACCAGGTGTTGCTGTGACAGGCCGATAGCGGCCAGTTCTTCATGGGTGCGGGCCGCCTCGCGCAGCGTGGGGCGCTGCGCACGGGCAACCAGCACTAGACGAGTGCGCAAGGGATCGGCCAACGCCTCTACCGCAGCCTTGTACTGACTGCGCTGTTTTTCCAGGCCCGCCAGCGGCCCCAGGCACGACGCATCGCCTTTGCCTGCTTCCAGAAAGCCACTCCATGCGCCCGGCAGTTGCAGCAGGCGGATGGTGTGGCCGGTAGGGGCTGTGTCGAAAATGATGTGCGCGTAATCCTGCGTCAGCGCCGCATCGGTCAGCAGGGCCGTGAACTCATCGAAGGCGGCGATTTCCGTGGTGCAGGCACCCGACAGGGATTCTTCGATGCCATCCACTACCGCATCGGGCAACACGCCTCGCACTGGGCCGACTATGCGGTCACGGTACGCTTGCGCGGCTGCCTGCGGGTCGATTTCCAGTGCCCATAGATTCGGCACGGCGGCAATCATCGTGATGTGGTTTCCGATGCGTTCGCCGAAAACCTGCCCCACGTTGGAAGCCGGGTCGGTACTGACGAGCAGCACACGCTTGCCCTGGGTCGCCAGTTGCACGGCCGTTGCGCAGGCGATGGAGGTCTTGCCGACGCCCCCTTTGCCGGTGAAAAACAGGAAGCGAGGCGGCTGGGTCAGGAAGTGCATGGGATCTCCTTGTTCAGCAGCAGCGGCCGCCAGAGCAGCAGGCGTTTTGGGCTGGCGAGGCTTCGGGCGCCTCGATGCCAGCCCAGCGGGTCAATTCGCTTCGGCTGGGGTAGCGACCGGCCAAGGCCACCTCACCATCGACCAGAACCAGGGGCAGCGCCTCTTGGCCCGAGCGTTGTAAAAAGCCTTTCACTGTCGGGTTTTCGGCGAAAGCGAGGGGTTGCTGTGCCAGGTTGAAGCGTTCGACCTGAGCACCGTGTTGCTTGGCCCAATCCACATCGGCGGCGAAGTTCACCAAGTTTTGATCCACTTCAACGCCACATACGCCGGTGCTACAACATAGCGCCGGGTCGAAAATCTGGATGCTTGGCATGGGGTGTCCTTTCAAATTGGTTGTTGATGAAGTGACGCTCTTCACTCTTGGCCGATGTTTCGCAACTCGCGTTGCAGCGACATGGCGTCCAGGCGTTGCAGTGGCAGCGAGAGAAACAGCTCGATGCGGCGGCGCAAAATCAGCGCGGCATCCTTGAACGCTTTGAGTCGTTGTTCTTCGCTACCTTCGACGGCTGCCGGATCGGGCACGCCCCAGTGAGCCGATACCGGCTTGCCCGGCCAAAACGGGCAAGCCTCGCCGGCGGCGTTGTCGCAGACGGTAAAAATGAAGTCGAACACCGGCGCCCCCGGCGCTACGAACTCATCCCAGCTTTTGCTGCGGTAGCCAGTCGTTGGCATGTGCAGCCGCTCCAGCGTGGCGAGCGCCAGCGGATGCACTTCGCCCTTGGGCTGGCTACCTGCCGAGTACGCCCGAAAGCGCCCTTGGCCCAGTTTGTTGAGGATGCCTTCGGCGAGGATGGAACGTGCGGAATTGCCCGTGCAGATGAACAGTGCGTTGTATGCGGCCTCTGTGGTCATGGTGTGCTTTCTCAACAGCAGGAAGAACGGGGGCTTGCTGTGCAGCAAGCCGGTGCGGTGATCGGTGTCGTGACTGAAGCCGCTTCATGGAAGACCGGGATGCTGCCTAACGTGTGGAAGTGCTCCCAGGCAATACCCTGCGGGTCGGTGACCCAATGCTTCTCGCTGCGTGCGTAGCAGCAGGTGGTCGTGCCTTCGTCGAGCAACGCCATGTCGGCGGCTTGTGCGCGGAGTTTCAGGGCGGCCAGTTCCTCGGCGTCGTCGGTCTGGATACCCAGGTGGTCGATGCCCGGCTTGCTGCCGCGCGTGGAGATGGCGAAGTTGACCGGCGGGTCTTCGAGCATCCACTTCGCGTAGTCGCCTTCGACGCGCGCAGGCTGCGCCGCGAATAGTTGGGAATAGAAGCCGATGCTGCGGTTCAAGTCATCGACGTGCAGGTGGACGTGGAAGCGCTTCATGGAGAGTTCCTTTCAGCAGGAGGCACAGGTGGAGGGAGATTCAGTGACTTCGCATACGCCGCCCTGGCAGCAGTGCTCGGTCATGTAGCCAAGCAGACTGTTCATCTGCGCGAAGTCAGCGCGATAGATCAGGTTGCGCCCTTGCTGTTCGATGGTGACGAGGCCAGCGTGAGCCAGCTCCTTCAGATGGAAGGACAGAGAGTTGCGGGCCACGTCAAGCTGGTCGGCCAAGACGCTGGGCGTCAGCCCCTCGGGGCCTGCGACGACCAGGGCGCGGAACACGCGCAGGCGTTGGGTGTGGGCCAGGGCGCCGAGGGCGGAAACAGCTTGATCTTCGTTCATAGTTCGATAATACAACATTTATTGAATCATTGCGCAAGAAACCAGCAAACAGAACCTCGTAGCGCCCCGGCGTGCCGCCGTCGGGTTCGCGGGCTGTGTCCCGCGCTTCGTGTCGAATCACGGCCATCCGGCTATGCCCCCTGGCGCCTCCGACCTGGGTGCTCTGCTCGCCTAAAACCGACGCATATGGAGGTGCAAGGGAGGCGGTCTTGCTGTTCCCTTCATCGTGCCACGGCGTGCTCGCCGTCAAGGGCTGCGCGCCGATGGCGCTTGCGTCCTGGCGGCCGTCGTTGACCCCTGACTGCTTGCGCTGCGCCGTGCCACGGAAGGGTCGGGCAATTCCGCCCGGCAACCCTTCAGGAGTTCACCATGAACAACGCACTCATCACTGACGAGCAGCGCATCGTGCTGCTGGCCAACGGCCGCGAATCCTTGGAGAACCCGGACTTCGATCCGGCACCCGTCGTCAAGCTGTTCACGCCGGATGCCGGCGCGACCTGGCTGCTGACCGAGATTGATCCCGATGACCACGACCACGCCTTTGGTCTTTGCGACCTGGGCCTGGGGATGCCGGAAATCGGCTGGGTCAGCCTGGGCGAGCTGGCGACCGTGCGCGGCAGGCTGGGCCTGCCGATCGAGCGCGACCTGTCTTTCCGCGCCGAGAAGCGGTTGAGCGCCTACGCGCGCGATGCCCGGTTGGTCGGGCGTGTCGTCGTCTGAACCAGCCCTTGGAGCGCCGCAAGGCGCTCCTTGCGCTTTCCCAACCTTCGCAGGAGATCAATGCCATGAGCAGCCATCACGACTACATCATCGAAATCACGGCGCAACACGATGCGCTCAAGCCGTTCGCGCCGGAGAACGGTCAGCCCTTGCGCTTCAAGATCGGCGACGCGGTGATCTACACCAACGAGTTTGGCGCGCAGTTCCGGCGCCGCGTCACCGGGTTCTACCAGCCTACCGAGCCTTCGGGGCTGTATGCGCGTGGCAGGCGCTACTACCTGAACTCGACTTCGCCTTGGATGCCGGTTGCGGAATCCAGCCTGCGTCCTGACGACTCGGCGTGATGCCTAAGTGCCCCTGACGGGGCGCTGCGCGCTGCGCTTGCCTCCAGGGGAAAGCCCTGCGGGCTATCCCCGCCGCGCGGAGCTTGGCGCCCCTCAAAGGCCGCCGAACCGGCTGCGCCGGATCGGCCAGACCGCAGCAGCCGCTGTCGAACCTGTTTCCCGATGACTGGCGCATGAGCTTGTACATCGAGCCTTGGAGTCCGTGCGTCCCCGGCCAAGAAACATGGCCGGTCGCGCTGTCGTGCGCGTAGCGCATCGAGCCGCCTGCGGCGTCTCGCCCCTGACGGGCTTCCATCGTTCCCTCGCTCCGCTCGGCTGACGCCTCCGGCCCGGATTCCTAGATCCGGGCCTGCGCGCTTCGCTTGCCGTGCTGTCGGCGTGCTGAGGGGCCGTTGCCATGTCCAACCGTCTCCCCTGACTTCATCACCTTCACCGCGACTGTAGCCCGCGGCCGTGTGCCGTCAAGGCGCGCAGGGCCGTGTCCTCGGCTGCGCCTGCGGGCCGCACCAACCCTGCGCTTGCCTCCTTGACGGCCCCCGTCCGCGCGCTCTGACCGTCGCGGGCGATGAACTCAGGAAAGACGGTGGCAACAGGGCCAACCGGGTTCCTCGTGCCGACCGCACCGAACCGCCGAAAGGCTGGGCTTCCGAATCTAGGAATCCGGTGTGCGGTGAACAGCAACCCCTTTTTTCTTTGTCAGGAGAAATGCCATGCAACTCGCATCCCGCTTCGCTTCCCGTTCTCCGGTGCTGCGTTCGGAACGTCCCTTGTCCGATGACCAAATCCGGGCCGTGGCCCCGTCATTCTTCGCGGACGCCCGGCACGAAAGCCGCTCCGAGCGGTACAGCTACATCCCCACCGCCACCGTGCTGCAAGAACTGCGCGGGAAAGGCTTCGAGCCTTCATGGTGACGCAGACCTGCGTGCGCCACGACGACCGCCGCGACTACACCAAGCACATGATCCGGCTGCGCCATGCCAGCCAGATTAACGGCCGCGAGGCCAACGAAATCATCCTGCTGAACTCCCATGACGGCACCAGCAGCTATCAGATGCTGGCCGGGATGTTCCGCCAATGTCCAGCAGGACATAGCCGGAACTATGTCCAGCGTAGGACTATGTCCCGTTGCGGCTCTATCCCGAGCGATACTGGGCGCGCTAGCCAGTTCCACTGAACATTGCAATCCTCCTTGCTGGGCATACCGCCCGCAAGGAGAAAATCTTGGAACCAACCCTCGAAGGCGCAGTGGCACTTGTCCGTAGTGCGACGGGAGCGCTATCGCCGCATCTCGAAGCATTCGTCACGTCATTGATCGGGCGGCAGTACGCCGTCATCAGCTTGCGATCGAAGGCCTGGCACGCAACTGCGCTCGATACCTGGCTTGCCGAGTATGGCGTCTGCCTGGCAGATCTCGATGACGCGCACATCGATCAGTTTCATCGCCGCAGCTACCAGCCTCGCATTGCCTGCCGAGCGGAGCCACGGTGCCACGAGGTTTCCGCTCTTCACCAGTTACTCCGCTATCTGCGCGAATGTGGCCTGTGCGCACCGCTTCCGACGACAGCTGTGCCAGCCGACGATCTGGTGACCGGCTTCGAGTGGTTCCTTGTGAAGAACCGAGGATTCGCCCGGGCACGGTTCGCTACTACTGCTGTGGCGCCAGAGACTTCCTTGTCCACCGCTTCGGAACCGGCCAGGTCGATCTCCGCGCCCTGCATGCAGCTGACATCACGGGGTTCGTGCGAGAGCAATCGCATGGGCTGCGGCCACGCGCGCTCAGGTCATCACCGCACTGCGGGCGTTCCTGCGCTATGCCCAATATCGTAGCGAGATCGCCGCATCATTGATCGACGCTGTACCCGCCGTGGCGGCATGAAACACCACACCACCACTGCCTCGAGCCATCTCGTCCGAGCATGCGAGCGGGGCGAGCCGCGAGGTGACCGAAGGACTTTCCTCGCTTTTTGCCGCGCTCGTGCTGCTGAGCGTGGGCTTGTGGATGCACCAGAAGAGCGCCGCCGGGCTCTGGCAGGTGTACCTCAAGGAAAAGCTGTCCTCGGCCATGTTGAAGCGCTCGGCGTGGGCCCTGTTCGGCCTCTCGTTCATCGCGGTCTACCGCGAGGTCTTCGAGACCGTGCTGTCTACTCGGCCCTCTCGGCCAATGGGAATGGCGATGCCGTGTTGGGCGGCCTTGGTGTGGGCATCGCTCTCCTGGCTGTCCTTGCCTGGGTGATGCTCAGGACCAGCGCCCGGATGCCCATCGGGAAGTTCTTCAGCATCAGCTCGATCCTGGTCGCCGTGCTGGCCGTTGTCCTGGCAGGAAAAGGCGTGGCCGGGCTGCAGGAGGCTGGCTGGGGGCCAGTCCCATCGCGGCGCCCCGGATCGAACTGCTGGGCATGTACCCGTCGACCGAGACCGTGGTGGCTCAGGTCATCGTTCTGCTGATCGCGGTCACGGGTTTCGCGATGAACGCATACAGGGGCCGTCGGCTGCAGCCGGCATGACGTTCGGGGAGGCACTGGGCGACGACCGACCTCATGCGCCGGCGTAGCGCCGCGCCGTTCGCGATGCCTCGCGCAGAATTTCCCGGCCGCCGTTCGCCGCGATCCCGGCCACGATGACGCCCAGCACCAGGTCCGGGATGTTCGAGCCGAGCCACATCACCAGCGCCCCGGACAGCACGATCGCGCCATTGACGATGGAGTCGTTGCTCGTGAAGATCGCGGACGCCTTGAAGTTCACGTCTTCCCCGCGGTGGCGGCGCAGCAGCCTCAGGCACACCAGGTTCAGGGCCGCGTTCGCCGCGGCCATGGCCATCATGGCCGGGCCGACGGGTTCCTCTCCGCCAGCGAAGCGGCGCAGGGCCTCCAGCAGCAACAGCACGGCCAGGCCGATGAGCAGGAAGCCCGACAACCGGGCCGTGCGCACCTTGACCATGGTCGCCCGGCCGACGGCAAACAGGCTGACCGCATAGACCGACGCGTCCGCGAGGTTGTCCAGCCCGGCGCCCATGAGCGCGGTTGAGGCTGCCCACAGGCCAAGGCCGATGCCCGCGGCAGACTGTCCCAGGTTGATCAGCAGCACCGTCCGCAGAATCCTGCGGTCCGACGCGTTGCTCGCGTCCAGCCCACCGAGCTCGTCGTCTTCGTCATCCTTGTCAATTTCAGGCATGCGTTGTTCCTTCCATATCGCAGGATTCTGAAGCCTGCAGCGGCTGGAGAGTCAAGCGCGGATGCACGAAGTTGCGATGTCGACGACACCAAGGTGCGTTCGCAGGCGTGCTTAACTCTACCGTAGCTAGAGGGTTTCACCACGATCCTGGCCGACGCGATCAACCTGGGCCTAACCAAGATGGCCGAGTCCTGCTCCGGCACAACCTACGCCAAGCAGGCCTGGCTGCAAGCCTGGCACATCCGCGATGAAACCTACTCGACGGCGCTGGCCGATCTGGTCAACGCCCAAATCCGGCACCCGTTCGCCGAGCATCGGGGCGACGGCACCAGGTCATCGTCGGACGGCCAGAACTTCCGCACCGGCAGCAAGGCCGAGAGCACCGGCCACATCAACCCGAAAATACGGCAGCAACCCAGGGCGGACGTTCTACACCCACATTTCCGACCAGTACGCACCGTTCCACACGAAGGTCGTCAACGTCGGCGTGCGCGATTCGACCTACTGCTCGACGGCCTGCTGTACCACGAATCCGTCCTGCGTATCGAGGAACACTACACCGACACGGCAGGACTCACGGATCACGTCTTCGCGTTGATGCACCTCTTGGGCTTCCGCTTCGCGCCGCGCATCCACGACCTGGGCGACACCAAGCCCTACATCCAGAAGGGCGACGCCTACTATGATGGACTGAAACCGATAATTGGCGGCACGCTCAACATCAAGCAAGTCCGCGCCCATTGGGACGAAATCCTGCAGCTGGCCACCTCGATCAAGCAGGGCACAGTGACGGCCTCGCTGATGCTCAGGAGGCTTGGCAGCTACCTGCGCCAGAACGGCCTGGCCGTCGCCTTGCGCGAATTGGGGCGCATCGAGCGCACGCTGTTCATCCTGGACTGGCTGCAAAGCGTCGAACTGCGCCGTAGCGTCCAAGCCGGGCTGAACAAGGGAGAGGCCCGCAACGCGCTGGCCCGCGCCGTGTTCTTCAACCGCCTGGGGGAAATCCGCGACCGCAGCTTCGAGCAGCAGCGCCATCGAGCCAGCGGCCTTAACTTGGTGACAACCGCCATCGTGCTGTGGAACACGGTCTATCTGGAGTGGGCCACGAAGGCTATCAATGGTCACGATGCCGCGCTGCTGCAATACCTGTCGCCGTTGGGCTGGGAGCACATCAACATGACCGGCGATTACGTCTGGCGCAGCAGCGCCAAGCTCGGCAGGGAAGTTCCGGCCGCTACGGCCGTTGCAACCGACTTAGCGTACGATTTTTTCCGTTTTCTGAGACGACCCATTGTGGTCGGCCGGAAGCTGGTGGCCGGACCAGTGGCCGCTTTGGGCGCAGGCCCTTGCCGTCGGTGCGGTCCTCGATCTCAGCCTCTACAGCGTCCATTGGCTGAGTCACCGCGTGGCCTGGCTCTGGCGATTCCACGCGATCCACCACAGCTCGGAACGCCTCTACTGGCTCAACGGGGAGCGCCGGCACCCCTTGCACGTCGGGATGATGGCCGCGCCCGGCTTGCTCGCGGTGGTGCTGATGGGAGCACCGGCATTGGCGGTCGGCGCATGGCTCGGCCTGCTTGCAGTGCACCTGGCTTTCCAGCACTCCAGCCTGGACTACCGGGGCGGGCGCTGCGGTTCTTGATCGGGGCCGCCGAGGTCCACCGCTGGCACCACAATCGCGAGTACGAGGACGACCAGGTCAACTACGGCGAATTCTGGATGCTCTGGGACCACCTGTTCGGTACCTTCCGGATGCCCAAGCACCAGCTGCGCGCCGATGAAGTGGACCTCAAGGAGATGGACTTTCCGATGGACTATGGCCCGCGACTGGTCTATCCCTTCCGTCGCCGGTCGGCGGCGGCAGGCGCCTATGGGCTTGCCCGCGCCGCTTTCTTGCGCGAGACCAGCCTTACGGCATCTCGCGAGGCCGCCGGCAACCTGCGCGCCGCGTGGCGTGCCCATGAGTTGGGCCATATTGTGGCGCAGCCTTTCATTGGTCTGCACCTGCGCAGCGACGCCGCGATGCTTGGTCTGGCCTGGAGAACCCGCGACTTGGCGGAGGTCGTGGCGCAAGTGGTGCGCCTCGCGCTGGCTCCTGTGGGCCACGCCCTCGACCGCACCCCACCTCATAACGTCGGCACCAGGCGCTTCGGCGTGCTGGAGCACGGCGCATGGCCGGAGCTGGACCCGATCACGTCTTAGCGCCGGTGAAACACTCGAGCTTCAGGCGGGCTCGGCCAAGCTGTTCAGAATGCCGCACTCGCGCGAGGTTCGAGCGGTATCGCAGGAGCGCCGCAAATCTATCAACTCACGCTCCAGCTCGCGCAATTCCTTCATCTTGGTCCGCACCTGAGCGATATGGGAGTCGACCAGCGCATTCACCTCGCCGCAGTCCAGCTCAGGCCGATCCCGGAAGCTCAGCAACTGACGGATCTCCTCCAACGTCATGTCCTTGGCCCGACAGCGGCGGATGAACAGCAGGCGTTGAAGGTGCGCGTCGTCGTACAGCCTGAAGTTGCCCTCGCTACGCGCAGGCTCGGGCAGCAAGCCTTCGGATTCGTAGAAGCGCACGGTCTGCACCAAGCAGTCCGCCTTCTTGCCCAATTCACCGATCCGCATCATGGTTGCTTCTCCGGAAAAGCTTGACTCTATACCTACTGGAGGTTGTTCAATGATGGCACCGGGGGGAAAGCCCTGTCAATGAACAGCGATCTATGAACAAAGAACCTTTCAACGCATGCGGCTGCTCCGGCGGCAATGGCCAACAGACCGGCTGCGCCGGTGAGCAGGCCAGCACCGAGACCACGGTTTTCCAGGTGAGCAACATGGATTGCCGCAAAGAGGAAGCGCTGGTGCGGCGAACCTTGGAGGGCATGCCCGGGGTCGAGCGGCTGCTGTTCGACCTTCCGCAACGCCAACTGACCGTCTCGCACCGTGAGGTCTCGGCGGATGCCTTGGCGCAGGCGCTGAACTCGGTGGGCATGAAGGCCCAGGCTGTCCGCGACGCCGCAGTGCTGACGACCTACCGCATCGAGAACATGGACTGCCCAAGCGAGGAGAAACTGATTCGCTCGCACCTTGGGGTGGTCGAGGGAATCCAGGAGCTGGACTTCGACCTGGCCGAGCGCACCCTGTCGGTGAAGCACCTCGCCCAGGCACGCGCGCAGATGGAGCAGGTCCTGGCCTCGATCGGCATGCCCGCCAAGGAGCAGACCGCCAGCCAAGGAGAGCCTGTCGCGGCCGCCGTTGACTTCCCGACCGTGCAGCACCAGCCGACCCTCCCCGTTTCCACTTTGCCGGCCGGGGAGCGCGTGACGTACCGGATCGAGAACATGGATTGTCCGGCCGAAGAAGCGCTGATCCGTGACCGGCTGGGCAAGGAGCCGGGTGTGATCGCGCTGGACTTCAACCTGATGCAACGCGTCCTGGGTGTCCAGCACACGCTGGCCTCCACGGTGCCGATCGAGAAGGCGCTGGCTTCCATCGGGATGCGTGCCGCGCGGCAGGATCTCCAGGCAGTCACCACCGTGCTGCGCATTGCCAAGATGGACTGCCCGACCGAGGAAAGCCTGATCCGCGGAAAGCTGCAAGGCATGCCGGGCGTGCAGGACCTGGACTTCAACCTGATGCAGCGCACGCTCACCGTCCGGCACACGCCTGACGCGATCAAGCCCGCGGTCGAGGCCATCGAGTCACTGGGCATGGATACCGAGGTGCAGACGACGGACGAACCGCGCGATTCCCAGGCGCCCGCGCAGAAGACCAACTGGTGGCCGATGGCGGTTTCGGGCGTTGCGGCCGTGGCCGCCGAGGGCGTGTACTGGGTCAATGACGGCAACCACTGGGCTGTGATCGTGCTGGCCCTGGTCTCGATCTTCACGGGCGGCCTCAGCACCTACAAGAAAGGCTGGATCGCGCTGAAGAACCGCAACCTGAACATGAACGCGCTGATGTCCATCGCGGTCACGGGCGGCATGGCGATCGGACATTGGCCCGAGGCGGCCATGGTCATGTTCCTCTTTGCGCTGGCCGAGGTGATCGAGGCGAAGTCGCTGGACCGCGCCCGCAATGCCATTCGCGGACTGATGGATCTGGCACCCGAGACCGCGACCGTGCGGCAGGCCGATGGCTCGTGGACGGAACTGCCGGCCAAGCAGGTCGCCAAGGGCGCCGTGGCCCGCGTGCGGCCGGGCGAGCGCATCGCACTGGACGGCCTGATCACGTCGGGCCGCTCCGCCATCAACCAGGCGCCCATCACCGGCGAGAGCCTGCCGGTCGAGAAGGCCGAAGGTGACCAGGTCTTCGCGGGAACCATCAACGAGACCGGCTCGTTCGAGTACAGGGTGACCGCGGGCGCGAGCGACTCGACGCTCGCGCGCATCATCCATGCGGTGGAATCGGCTCAAGGCAGCCGCGCACCGACGCAGCGCTTCGTTGACCAGTTCGCCCGTGTCTACACCCCGGCCGTGTTCGTGGTGGCGGTGCTCGTCGCGGTCGTTCCGCCGCTCGCCTTCGGCGGCGCCTGGTTCGACTGGGTCTACAAGGCGCTCGTGCTGCTGGTGATCGCCTGCCCCTGTGCCTTGGTCATCTCCACGCCGGTCACCATTGTCAGCGGCCTGGCGGCCGCCGCCCGACGCGGCATCCTGATCAAGGGCGGCGTCTACCTGGAGGGCGGGCGCAAGCTCAAGGCACTCGCCCTGGACAAGACCGGCACTCTCACGCACGGCAAACCCGAGCAGACCGATTTCGTGCCCCTGATCGGCGATGCGCAGGAAGTTGCCGCCTGGGCGGCCAGCCTGGCCGCGCGCTCGGACCATCCCGTGTCCCAGGCCGTCGCCCGCAAGGCAAACCGGGATGGCATCGCGCTGCACGAGGTCGACGACTTCGCGGCACTGCCCGGACGCGGCGTGCGCGGCCGCATCGCCGAGCGAATGCTGCACATGGGCAACCACCGGCTCGCGCAGGAGCTGGGCCTGAGCGAAGCGGCGCTTCAGTCCCGCCTCGAGGCCCTGGAGCGCGAGGGCAAGACAGCGATCCTGCTGATGGACGATGCGGCCGTGCTCGGCATCTTCGCCGTGGCCGACACGGTGAAGGAAACCAGCCGGGAGGCCGTGGCCGACCTGCAGGCGCTGGGAGTGTGCACGCTGATGCTGACGGGGGACAACCAGCACACGGCCGCCGCCATCGCGGCCCAGGTCGGGATCTCCGAAGCCCGCGGCGACCAGCTGCCCGAAGACAAGCTCATGACCATCGAGAGCCTGGCGGGCGGTGAAGGCCAAGTGGGCATGGTGGGCGACGGCATCAATGATTCGCCCGCGCTCGCGCGCGCCGACATCGGCTTCGCCATGGGCGCAGCCGGCACCGACACCGCCATCGAAACGGCCGACGTGGCCCTGATGGACGACGATCTGCGCAAGATCCCGACCTTCATCCGGTTGTCGCGCAGCACCGCGGCAATCCTCACGCAGAACATCGTTCTGGCCCTGGGCATCAAGGCGGTGTTCCTCGCGTTGACGTTCACGGGGCATGCCACCATGTGGATGGCCGTGTTCGCCGACATGGGAGCGAGCCTGCTGGTCGTCTTCAATGGGTTGCGCCTCCTGAAGCTCAAGGCGGCCTGAGCAATGCATGAACCATCCCTTCGCAGGACGCAGTGGTACTCACTCGCGCTCCTTGTATTCGCCGGCGATCAGGCCACCAAGAGCTACATCGACATGGCGACCCCCTTGGGCTGGTCGCGCGAGGTGACGTCCTTCTTCAACCTAGTTCACTTCCTAAATCCCGGCGCGGCGTTCAGCTTCCTGGCTGGCGCAGGCGGCTGGCAGCGTTGGTTCTTCCTTGCGATCGCGCTCGCAATATCGGCTTGGCTCGTATGGCTGCTCTCCCGGCCGCTGCGGAAAATGGAAGGTCTTTCATACAGCCTCATCCTGGGCGGCGCCCTGAGCAACGCATTCGATCGCGCGATGCGGGGGCAGGTCATCGACTACCTCGACTTCCATCTGCGCGGTTGGCACTGGCCCGCGTTCAACATCGCTGACATGGCCATTGTGGGTGGGGCGATCGCGCTGGTGGCCCAGTCGTTCATGAGGGTCGAGAATCCCACCGCCGCAAAAGAGCCTCAGTGAACCAGGGGCTACGTGGAAGTTGAACATGGACAAGGCTCAAGACATCGATCTGAAGTAAGAGGTTCATGGCATTCGCGCGGCCGCAGTCAAGGCGCTGACGCTGTCGGTTGCTACCTGTTGCTTCCGAAGTACTTCTTCTTTCCGGCGACGACGCTCGACGCCCTGATTTTCACCCTGCGCGTGGACCTGTTCATACTGCTGTGGGTGGCGGCGGCGGTGGGGCTCGTTTCGCATGCCCGAAGGCAGTCGACGGCCGACATCCGGGGCGCGGCATTTGGTGTGCCCAGCGAGTCCATCAGGATCAGGATCACCTTTCTGCAGAACACGCTCGAGCAGGCCTTTATCGCCATCGGCTCGCATCTCGTATTCAGCACTCTGATGGCAGCCCGGCCATGTCGATCATCGTCGTAGCGGCAGCCCTGCTCGCAGTCGGCCGCATGACTCTCTACCGGGGGTACCCTCGGGGAGCGGCGGCACGCGCGTTCGGCATGGTCACAACCGTCGTCCCCACTATGTTCGTCCTGGCTCTCAGCTTGGTGGCGCTGGTCGGAAACGAGATCACGCCATGAGGGACGGACATCACGGTAGGTGTCGTGGGCATCGTGAGCTTCCAAGGGCACCCGGTTTCTCATCCGCGGTCACAAGCCTATGGATGTGGGATCAAGTACGCGGGAAGTTGGAGAAGCATGTTTTAACAGGCGGCCCGCCAGTCAGTGCTGCTGTCGCTGCTCCGGGTCGAAGGTGATCGATCCAAGCCTGTCTCGGCTGCCTTCGCAGCGGCCGCGGGCCGCTGGAGACCTCTGCATGCAGGCGGACTGCTCGGCTTTGGCAGCGCTGCGACCGAGGCTCGAATTCCGGCTATGTTCACAGCATGCCTATTCCATGCGCCTGGGCGTGGGCAGCTACGGGACATAGTCCGACGCTGGACATAGTTCCGCTTCGTTTGCAGCGATGGCCTTGTCTGCGGCGACACCGTGGCCGACGTGCGCGTTCCCCACAAGGGCGACGTAGCCGGGCACGTCATCGAAGGCGCTTACGAAGTCCTGCACGGCTTCGACCGGGCGCAGGAATCCCGCGATGCCATGCGCGCCATCACGCTCGACGCCGGGGAATCGGAAGTGTTCGCCCGCGCTGCGCTGGCGTTGAAGTACGACGAGGACAAGCCCGCGCCCATCACGGAATCGCAAATCCTGATGCCGCGCCGCCACGACGACGACCGGCGCGACCTGTGGAGCGTGTTCAACCGCACGCAGGAGAACTTGACCAAAGGCGGCCTGTCCGCCCGCGCCGCGAATGGCCGCCGCCAGACCACCCGGCCCGTGCAGGGCATCGACCAAAGCGTGCGCCTGAATCGAGCCCTGTGGCTGCTGGCCGATGGCCTGCGCCAGTTGAAAGCCTGAATCGCCACGCGGCAGGGGCAGGCAGCAGCCCTTGCCGCTTCTCTCGCTGCGGCATCCCAACCGCAAGGAGTTATCACCATGAACGCCGTACTCAAAACCGAAACCGTCGCCATCGAAGCCGCCGCCCCGCTGGAAATGGCCGACCCGTCCAAGAACCTGATTCTGGTTCCGCTCTCGCAGTTGCTGCCGCGCCGCCCCAAGCGCAACGCCCGCAAGATGCCGCGCCTGTCCATCCCCGAACTGGCCGCGAGCATTGCCCGCATCGGCCTGCTGCAAAACCTGATCGTCATCCTCTCCGCCGATGGCGAGACTTACGAGGTGGTGGCAGGTGACCGCCGCCTGACCGCCTTGAAGCTGCTGGCGAAGAAGAAGCGCATCCCCACCGACTACGAAGTGCCGTGCCTGCTGGTGGCTGATGCGTCCGCCCGCACCGTCAGCCTCGCGGAGAACGTGCAGCGCGAGAACATGCACCCCGCCGACCAGTTCGTGGCCTTCGCCGCGCTGGTCAAGGAAGGTCGCCCGGTGGAAGACATTGCCGCCGACTTCGGCGTGTCCCCGCTGGTGGTGCAGCGCCGCTTGAAGCTGGCGAACGTCTCGCCGCGCCTCATGGCCGACTACCGGGCCGGCGGCGTAACGCTGGAACAGTTGATGGCCCTGACCATCACCGACGACCGCGCCGCAGGAAGCCGCGTTCCGTTCTATGGTGCGCCGGAATGGCAGCGCAGCCCGTCCAAGCTGCGCGAGCGCCTGACCGAGCGTGAAATCGACGCCACGCACGCGCTGGTGCGCTTCGTCGGGCTGGACACCTACCGGCAGGCAGGCGGCGGCATCCGCCGCGACATGTTCGCGGAAGGCGATGCCGGAACCTACCTCACCGATACCGCAGTGCTGGAAACGCTGGTGCGCGACAAGCTGGCAACGCTGGCCGAGGACGTGCGCGCCGAGGGCTGGGCATGGGTGGAGGCCGTGCCGCATCCGGCCTACGAGGAACGGTAGGCGTTCCAGTACGCCCCGCGCCACCGCCGCGAGCCGACCACCCGCGAGGCCCGCCGCATCGCCTCGCAGGAATCCCGCCTCGAAAAGATCGACGCCGAACTGAAGAAGCCTGCGACGCCGAGGACGAGGCCAAAGCCGAGAAGCTGGAACAGCGGCGCGATCAGGTGGTCGGGGAACTGCAAGACGCGGAGGACGCCTTACAAGGCTATGCCCCCGAGGTGCGCGAGGTGGCCGGTGCCATCGTCACCATCGACCGCAACGGCGAGGCCGTCATTCATCGCGGCTTGCTGCGCGAAGCCGAGGCCAAGGCGCTGCGCACGCTGGAAAAGCTGCGGCGCGGTTTCGGCAGTGCCGAAGGCGAAGCCGCCAACGACGAGCACGAGGGTACCGACGACGCGCCCAAGGCCGCGAGCCTGTCCGACCGGCTGGCGCAGCGGTTGAGCGCCTATCGCATCGCCGCGCTGCAAATCGAAGTCGCACGGCATCCGCACGTCGCGCTGGCCGCGTTGGTGCATGGTATGGCGCAGACCGTCTTGCAGGAAAGCCACTACGGCCACGACCTGCCGCCGGGCGTGCGCCTCACGGCGCAAGACCGACTGGAAGGCATGGCCCCGGACTGGCCAGAATCGCCCGCCGCCGTGGCGCTGCGCGAACTGCAACAGGTAGCCGGTGAAGCCTTGCCGGAAGACAGCGCCGAACTGTTCACCGCGCTGCTGGCGAAGTCGCAAGACGAGCTGGTGCGGCTGCTGGCCGTGTGCGTGGCCTCCACGGTGGACGTGGTGACGCCTCGCGCCACGCCGCACCAGCCCGGCGAGGAGCTGGCGCAGGCCGTAGGCCTCGACATGGCCGCATGGTGGAAGCCGACCGCAGAAGGCTACTTCAAGCACGTTTCCAAGGCCGTGATTCTGGATGCCGTGGGCGAGTACGCGCCTGAGCAGGTCAAGCGGCTGGCGAAGTTGAAGAAGGCCGACATTGCCAGCGAAGCCGAGCGGCTGGCCGATGGCACGGGCTGCATGCCCGCCATCTTCAAGGTCGCAGGCCGGCAGGATGCCGCGCAAGAGACGGGCCCGGAGCAGGACGCCCCGGAGGATGCCGAAGCAATGGCGGATGAACCCGCCAAGGCGCTGGTCGCTTGAGCCGCGCCGAAGGCAAGCGCCCCGGCCTCGACCGGGGCGCTTCGCTGGAAGGAGAACGCCCATGACTTGCACCACGACCAATCGCCGGCGCATGGCGGCGACCTATGCTCCGGGCACGGTACGCGCCCGCCGCTGGCACGGCGAAGATGACGTGCGCGGGCTACCGTTCGCCCCCGGGCTGGACGGCCTGCGCCCACCTCACCGACATTCACCCCGTCACCGGCCGCACTTTGCCGCATGCCGTGTGGTGGCTCATCGAAACGAAGGAATAACCGCGATCAGCACCGCGCTCAGGCTGTTCCGCCCTGGCCGCGCCCGGATTCCATCTAACGGCGCGCCTCGGCCGCGCGCCCAGAAAGCAAGAAGCCCAGTAAAAGCAGCACGGCGACCGCCGCTTGTGCCGCCACACCCTGAACTGTGGGATAGACGCCGATCAACTCGATGCGAATGCCGCCTTCCCACCAAGTAATCGGAAGATAGCCGGCTTCCTGCAACGCGGACACTGACTTGCCTATCAGCACGACCGCCAACACCGCAATCAAGATCGAGCTGTATCGGAAGAACTGGCCGATGGGCAGGCGACGGCTGTAGCGCATCATCGCCCAGCCCACGGCGACAAGTGCAATGGCGGCGGCACCGCCGCCTGCCATGACGCTGCCTTTGCTCCCCTGATTCCAGATCGCGGCGAAGAACAGAATCGTCTCGAACACTTCACGATAGACAACGACGAAGGCGAGGCCCAGCAGAAACCAGCCCGACTTCTTACTGAGTGCATGGCCGAGCTTCTGACGCACGTATTGCTGCCACGCATCGGCGTGGCTCTTGCCGTGCATCCAGATGCCCACCCACACCAACACGATGGCCGCGATCAGTGAGCCGAACCCTTCGGTGAGTTCTCGGGTTGCGCCGCTGATGGTGATCGCCCATGTGGCGATCATCCAAGTGACCAGCCCAGCGACCAGCGCGGAGGACCAGCCGGCATGCACCCACGGCAGCATTTCAGCGCGGTCCGCCTTGCGCAGAAGAGCAATCATCGCCACGACAATAAGCAGCGCTTCCAAGCCTTCGCGCAGCAGTATCGTGAACGCCGCGACAAATCCGGAGACAAACGAGGCTTCGTCTCCCGATAGCGTGTTCTCCGCCTTGGCGAACAGTTCGTCCAATGCACGAACCTGCGCTTCCATGTCTTCGACGCCGACATTGCGGGCGATCCCGGTTCGGACGCGCGCCATTGCCGCTTCGATTTGCACCATCAGCGCGTTGTCGCGCGCCGACAGCAGAGGCTCGACGGGCTCGAAGCCATCGAGGTACGCCGCCAGGGCCAAGTCTTGAGCCTTGGCCGCATCGCCACTGCGGTACGCGGTGATCGACTGTTTCAGCAGGTCGCGCGCAACTGTGAGCGTTGCTTGATTCTTCGGAGCCTGCGATTGGATGGCCTCGGGATGGCGCCTCAGAAACGAAACCACCGCTTCGGCCTCGGGTTGCCCCAGGTCGCGCGCCAACGCTGCGGGCGTTGCCCCGACGTACAGGTCCATGTCCAGTTTGCCGCGCAGCTTCGCGTCGTTGGCCAACAGCTCTCGACCGGCTGCTCCGCGTGCTTCTGGATAGGCGATTGCGCCGACATAGGTTGCCAATGCCCAAACGTCTTCTTCGGGGAGACTCGAATAGCTCGCCATCGACGTGCCTTCAAGCCCTTGCCTGATGACCTGATACAGCGCGAACAGGCTGCGTTCATTGGCGCGCGCCTGGTCCGTGAAGGCGATGGGGGGCGGGTCGGCGTTGACGCCGGCCGGCCCATCACCCGCGCCGTTGGCCCCGTGACAGCTCGCGCAAAGCTGCCCATAGAGAACCTTGCCCCTTGCGTAGTCGGGCGGGCTGGCCGGCCTGAGCGGGATGGGATAGTGCTGAACCAGCGAGGCGGCGAGGCTGCGCGCTTTAACGGCAATATCCGCCGGCGCCGCCTTGGCTTGAATCGCCTGGCGAAGTTCCCTCGCACCGCGTTGCAATTCGGGCAAGGCCGGCGTCGCCGGCAATGCGTCTATCGAGCTGGCCGCGGTCGCGGAGAATTCCAGCATTTCGTCATATTCAGCCTGATTGACGATCGCGCCGCTCTGCACCGCCTCGGGGTAATCGACCGCAATGTAGTCCAGCAAGCGCCATGTCGTGGCTACCGACTGGTCGTTGGCATAAGTCGGCCCTGCAAATAGACAGGCCGCGCAGAGGAGGAAGGCAGACAGGAATCGAGCGCGCATCTCTTTTTCTAATTAAGATTGATTTTCATTCATAGTACCCCGATTCTTGCGTTACGGGTGAGGCGCGCAAAGCCGGGCTGTGGCCCAAGTTGCTGCCGTCATGACGAAATCGGTGAGCGTGCCATTGCTGTTCGTCGTTATCGTGGAGCGTGTCGGCGCAGTGCGCCGCCGGGCTTTCGGGCTGCGCCCCGTGCCGCCGTTGTCGTCACGGCCATTCGGCTTCAATCCCTTGTATCTTTGAAATGCGTGTTCGGCAGTGCCGTCACGCCCGGACCTGTCAGGGTTCGGGGTTGGCCGCAGCATGTAGCCCGTCATCCCTCGGTGCCCATGGAGCCCGTGCGTGAGTCTTGGGCGCATGCTCGCGCCCGATCTCTGAGAGCCCGAACAGTTGCATGAACGCCGTTCGCATTTGCAAGGAAGGGACGCGGAGATCATAGCCAATCAAATTGCAGTCGGTATCGACATCTCCAAGAAAACCATGGATGTAGCCATCGGGCACGAGCAGCCCACGGCCATATTCAGCAACGATGGTGCCGGGCACCAAAGCGTTGATTGAAGAGCTGAAAAACCATCAGGTCTCGCTGATCGTGATGGAGGCGACCGGGCAGTACCAACTGGCCTGTGCCTGCGCGCTCCAGGCTGCGGGATTCGCGGTCGTCGTGATCAACCCTCGGCAGGCGCGGGACTTCGCCAAGGCCATGGGGCGCCTGGTCAAGACCGACAGCGTGGATGCCCGCATGCTGGCTGAGCTGGCCCAGGTGCTGAATCTGCGGCCGGATCGAGACCGCTTCATCAAGCCGATGCCAGACCAGGCTCAGCAGTATCTGCATGCGCTGGTGCTTCGACGCCGGCAACTGGTGCGCCTGTTGGTCAGTGAACGCCAGCGCAAGCACATGGCGCACGCGGAGGTGGCGCAGGACATTGCGCAACTGATGGATGTGCTGTCGAGACAGCTTGAAGCGCTGGATCGGAGGATTGCGGAACACCTGGCGCAGCACCAACCCAATCTGGCCGCCTTGCTCAAGAGCGTCAAAGGGGTTGGCCCGGCAACGGCTGCGACGCTGATGTCCGAGCTGCCAGAGCTTGGTCAGCTCAAGGCCAGGCAGATCTGTGCGCTGGTGGGCGTTGCTCCGATGAACCGGGACTCGGGCCAGGCCCGCGGCAAACGCTTCATCTGCGGCGGACGTGCCACGGTCAGGAGTGCCTTGTACATGGCCGCTATCGTCGCCATGCGTCACAACGCCGTGATACGGCACTGCTATGAGCGTCTTCTAGCGGCGGGCAAGCCGAAGAAGGTTGCCATCGTGGCCTGCATGCGCAAGCTGCTGATCATCATGAATGCCATGGTCAAAAGCGGGCGGCCATGGAGTGATCAACTGGCACAAGCATGAAATGGTGATTCAGAATGCCCAATCGCCTGCGCGGGAGGAGTTCAGACCCTGCGGCCCTCTGCGTCCACGACCGCCTCGCCATCCTCTTTGTTGAACGCGCCGCGCTGCGGCTGCGGCAGGATGTCCAGCACGGCCTCTGAGGGCCGGCACAGGCGCGTGCCCAGCGGGGTCACCACGATGGGCCGGTTGATGAGGATGGGGTGCTGGAGCATGAAGCCAATCAACTGCTCGTCACTCCACTTCGGGTCATCGAGGCCCAATTCCGCATAGGGCGTACCCTTCTCACGCAGCACGGCGCGCATTGGCACGCCCATGTCCGTGATCAGGCGTTGCAGCGTTTCGCGGTCAGGCGGTGTCTTCAGGTATTCGATAACGTTCGGCTCTTCGCCGCTGTTGCGGATCAGAGCCAGCACGTTGCGCGACGTGCCGCAGGCGGGGTTGTGGTAAATGGTGATGTTGCTCATGAGTCGTGTCTTGGTTATCCGCGGGCAGGGTTCGGGCCGCACTCATACCAGCCCTTGCTTTGGTTGACGATCCGAACGACCAGCAGCATGACTGGCACCTCGATCAGCACGCCGACCACGGTGGCCAGCGCGGCGCCGGACTGGAAGCCGAACAGGCTGATGGCGGCGGCTACGGCCAGCTCGAAGAAGTTGCTGGCGCCGATCAGCGCCGAAGGACAAGCGATGCTGTGCTGCTCGCCCGCCTTGCGGTTGAGCCAATAGGCCAGGCCGGAGTTGAAGAACACCTGGATCAAGATCGGCACGGCCAGCATGGCGATCACCAGCGGCTGGCGGATGATGGCCTCGCCTTGGAAGGCGAACAGCAGCACCAGCGTGAGCAGCAGCGCCGCGATCGACAGCGGGCCGATGCGCTCCAGCGCCCGGTCGAAGGCGGCTTGGCCCTTGCTCAGCAGCGCGCGGCGCCAGAGCTGGGCCAGGATGACTGGAATCACGATGTACAGGCCGACCGATACCAGCAGCGTGGCCCACGGCACCGTGATGGACGACAGGCCCAGCAGCAGGCCGACGATGGGCGCGAAGGCGAACACCATGATGGTGTCGTTCAGCGCGACCTGCGACAGCGTGAACACCGGATCGCCCCCGGTCAGCCGACTCCAGACGAACACCATGGCTGTGCAAGGTGCGCCGGCCAGCAGGATCAGGCCCGCGACATAGCTGTCGAGCTGGTCGGCGGGCAGCCACTGCGCGAAGACCTGGCGGATAAAGATCCAGGCCAGCAGCGCCATCGAGAAGGGCTTGACGGCCCAGTTGATGAACAGCGTCACGCCGATGCCGCGCCAGTGCTGCTTGACTTGGCCGAGAGCGCCGAAGTCCACCTTGAGCAGCATGGGAATGATCATCACCCAGATCAGCAGGCCCACGGGCAGGTTGACCTGAGCCACTTCCATGCGGCCGATGGCCTGGAACACGCCCGGCGCGAACTGGCCGAGCGCGATACCGGCGACGATGCACAGCAGCACCCACACGCTCAGGTAGCGCTCGAAGACGCTCATGGTGGAGGTGGCCGGCGCACGGCCGTTTGGGTTCCAACACTCATCGCGCCAACCTCACTTCGTACCGATGCTGCGCAGCTCGTGCTGCAACGACATGGCATCCAAGCGCTGCATCGGCAGCGACAGGAATAGCTCGATGCGCCGGCGCAAGGTCAGCGCCGCATCCGTGAACGCCTTGCGCTTCTGTTCGTCGGTGCCCTCGACGGCTGCGGGATTGGGCACACCCCAATGCGCCGACATCGGGCGTCCCGGCCACACGGGGCAGACCTCGCCGGCGGCGTTGTCGCAGACCGTGAAGATGAAATCCAGCTCCGGCGCACCGGGCGCCGCGAACTCGTCCCAGTTCTTGCTGCGGTAGCCGGCGGTCGGCATGTGCAGCCGCTCCAGCGTGGCGAGCGCCAGTGGGTGGACTTCGCCCTTGGGGTGGCTGCCCGCCGAGTAGGCGCGAAAGCGCCCCTGGCCCAATTCATTGAGGATGCCTTCGGCCAGGATGGAGCGGGCCGAGTTACCCGTGCAGATGAACAGGGCGTTGTAGGTCTTGTCGGTGGTCATGGGTATCTCGTATCAGCAGCAGGAGGAAGCCGGCTTCACCGCAACGCCTACCGGCTTGCCGCGCGCCGGGGCGCAGCACGCTGCAGCGGCACCCGCTGCAGGCGCCGCTTCGTTGAAGACGGGGATGCTGCCCAGCGTGTGGAAGTGTTCCCAGGCCACGCCCTGCGGGTCGGTGATCCAGTGCTTCTCGCTGCGCGCGTAGCAGCAGGTGGTGGTGCCTTCGTCCAGCAGCGCCATGTCGGCCGCTTCGGCGCGGGCCTTCAGCACGGCCAATTCCTCGGCGTCATCGGTCTGGATGCCCAGGTGGTCGATGCCCGGCTTGTTGCCGCGCGTGGAGATGGCGAAGTTGACCGGCGGGTCTTCGAGCATCCACTTCGCATAGTCGCCTTCGACGCGCGCGGGCTGCGCGGCGAACAACTGGGAATAGAAGCCGATGCTGCGGTTCAGGTCATCGACGTGCAGGTGGACGTGAAAGCGCTTCATGGGGGTGATCCTTTCAGCAGGAAATACAGGCAGAGGAGGATTCGGTGACCTCGCACGCGCCGCCCTGGCAGCAGTGCTCGGTCAGATAGCCGAGCAGCCCATTCATTTGGGTGAAGTCGGCGCGGTAGATCAGGTTGCGGCCCTGCTGCTCGATGGTGACCAGGCCGGCATGGGCCAGTTCCTTCAGGTGGAAGGACAGGGAGTTGCGGGCCACGTCGAGCTGGTCGGCGAGGACGCTGGGTGTCAGCCCTTCGGGGCCGGCGACCACCAGGGCGCGGAACACGCGCAGCCGCTGGGTATGGGCCAGGGCGCCGAGGGCGGAAACGGCTTGGGTCTCGTTCATGGTTCGATGGTACAACATTTATTGAATCATCGGCAAAACGCCTTCAATTGAATGGAGCCTGCGCGCTTGCGAGGCTTGACTTTCAAGACAGTTGCTTGCGCCTTCGCGCCTGCGGCGCTGCGCGCTTCGCTTGCCTCCAGGGGAAAGCCCTGCGGGCTATCCCCGCCGCGCGTTGCTTGGCGCCCCTCGATACCGCCGAACCGGCTGCGCCGGATCGGCCGGGCCAGCGCCCGCCGCGATGGAAGGGTGCTGGCGAACACGCTGGGATTTGCTGCGGCAAGTTGTGCCGATGCGTGCCGTCCTCAACGCTGGCGGTTCCTGCCCATCACGTCACGAAGGACGGTTCACGGATAACCCACCCGGCATCGCTATGGAGCTTCCACGCCACGCCTCAAGACCAGCGCCGCAAGGTGCGGCGTGGGCGTTCTCGCCTGTCGTCGGGTGGTTGACCTGGCCTGCGTCAGGAAGCGCACCCGGGGAAGCCTTCGGGCGGGGATGCCGAGTCGGCCATGTCTCCTTTCGGAGCGGTTCGGCCCAAGGCGTCCTTGTCTCGTTGTGAATCCTGGCGGTGGTATGGCTGCGCCTCGGGCTTCATGGCTGCAACCGTCCGGCGAAAACAATTTCCCCTGCGCTGCGCGCATTCCTCGCGGGCCAAATTCTTTTCGCCTCCCGGTTCTCCACTGCGTTTCGACCGCAAGCGGTGCAGCCAGCCCGTCCCCCGCCGGCCGGATCACAACAAGAACGCGATGGGCGCGAATCTTGTTCAACCGAAAGGAGAAAGCATCATGGCCAACATCGGCACCTTCACCGCAGAGAAAGACGGCTTCACCGGCTCGCTTCGCACCCTGACGCTCAACGTCAAGGTCAAGCTGGTTCCCAACGACAAGGGCAGCAGCGAGAACGCCCCCGACTTTCGCCTGCAGGCGGCCGGCCACGACATCGGCGCGGCGTGGAAGAAGACCAGCGAGGGCGGGCGCGATTACCTGTCCGTGACCCTCGACGATCCTTCGTTCCCGGCGCCGGTCTATGCCCGCCTGATCGAAGGCGAGGACGGCACGCACGACCTGATCTGGTCGCGCAACAAGCCCCAGGCGGCGTAACCGCCGCAGCGCCCCGCCCATCGCGGCGGGGCGCTGTGCTGCTGATCGCAGCACATCACCACGTCAGGCACGCGCCTACGTCGCGTCGCGTTCGTTCGCCAATGCCTCCAGCTCCTGGCGCACTTGCGCCAGGAGCTCGTCGGCCTTGCGCGGGCTGTTGCCCGCATAGGCCAGCGTCAACAGCGTGAGCGGGTGGATCTCCATCACCTCGCACAGCTCGGCCAGCTTGTTCAGGGTCGGGCTTTTCAGGTCGCGCTCCAAGGTACTCATGTAGGTACGGCTGGACACGTCAGAGAAGGCTTCCTGGCTCAAGCCACGCGCCTTCCTGACTGTCTTCAACGCCTTCGCCAATGAGTATCCTGCCGCCACCTATGGTTTCCCCTGAAAAACCAAGATGACAGCCCATTGCGCCCTATAGGGCTACAATCTATAGTGTTCATTTGGCGTTCTCCGTTTTCGTGTTTTTACGGAAATCCGCCTTGGCGGATTCCGACAAAGCCACGGACCCGCCTTCGTGTTTCCGCACGAAAGCGTCAATCCGGTTCGGCGGTTCTGCGCTTCGGCGTGTAACCGCATTCGTGCATCATTGGATTTGTGGGATTGCCGACCATGCCGCAGCCGTTCACCACCGCCCCGGAGCGCGCGCAACTGCTCGTCAACGGCGAGGCCCGCGCCGCTGGGCAAGCCATCGACCCGCTACCCGTGGTGCGGCTGTTCACGCCGGACGCACACGTGACCTGGCTGCTGGCCGCGCTCGATCCCGCAGATGGCGACACTGCCTGGGGCCTCATCGACCTGGGGATCGGTATGCCGTCGCAGGGCACCGTCAAGCTGTCCGAGCTGGCCGGCATCGTCGGGCCGCGTCAACAGCCCGTGATGCGCGACCGTTATTTCCACCCCACGCGCCCGCTGTCGGAATACACCCGGCTAGCCGAGCGCGACGGCGCCATCCCGGACTGACTACGGCCTACTGTGTCTTTTTCCGTCTGATGCCGGACCCGGTAGGTCTTAATCGGCATTCTTACGGCGTAGCCCTGCCAGTCTGATCCAAATAGACATGATGCCAGGCGCGGGGTGCGGCAGGCTGGCCCGATGGCGTCTCAAGGTGGGACGCTGCCGCCGCAGGCATTGAGACAGGCATCGCAGTTCATCGGAGCCAATCAGTCATGACAAGCTCATCGTATTTTTAACCCATGACGTTCTGATGATGGCGATGTAACCGCGTAGCTCTGCCGTGGTGGCCAGTCCTGTTCGCAGGGAGGTCGCGTCATGGTCGATCGAAGCGCCGAGCACTGGTATCCGACTGCCGCGTACTTGTTTGCGCTGCATCTGGACGAACTTGCGCTTGCCTGGGAGTACCTGCGCAGGCATCCCGACTATCGGCTCGACTGGCTCCGCCGTCATCGCCCGCGACAGCCCGCGCAAGACGCGGCGCATCGCTGGGGCTTGCGCTTGCTAGAAGACCCGGCCCTGGATGCGCGCGACGCGCATCCGGCCTGGCTGCCCGGCCATGCGGCCTTGGTGCAGCTCTACCCGGACGAAGACCCGCCGCCTGATGCCTCGATCTTCGCGTTCTGGTGCATCCCCGGTCACAAGCAACTGATCCACGATGGCAAGCGCCTGCTGCTGATGGCCCGCAGGCCGGGATACTGCCAGCGCTTCACGCTGGCGCCCGGCCTGGAAGACGGCATGGCTGTCGCCCATGCCCACCGCGGCGGCGCTCCAACACATGCGCGCAGGCTTGCGCCCAGTCCGGCCTTTGCCAACGCCAAACCCCGGCCGACACCGGCCGCGCTTCTGGAGCTGCACACCTTGCAGGCGCTCGACGCGACCCTAGCGGGCGCGTCGCTGCGTGAAGTCGCAGAAGGATTGTTCGGCGTGGATGCAGCAGCCGATTGGTACAGCGATGGTGGCCTGCGCTCCAAGGTGCGCCGCCTGGTGCGGCGCGGCGATGCGCTGATGCGCGGCGGCTATCGCCAACTAGCACAGCTTCCGCCGCTTGAGAAGGGGCGTCTTGACGACGACGCAAAACGGCCCTGAGCGGCAAGGCCGCGTTTCCTGAGACTGCCTCCATCCGGTCGCGCCGTGCGGCTGGGCGTTTTCAACCGATGGAGGTTCACACTATGCGTCCTGCTCCCTTGCGGCCTGCCGGCACTGTCTCGCCCGCTGCTGCGCAGCCTCAACGCTATCTCACCAACGACGAAGCCGCCGAGTACCTGCGCCTGTCGCCGCGCACGCTGGAAAAGCAGCGCGTGATCGGCGGCGGCCCACGCTTCCGCAAGTTCGGCCGTCGCGTCATGTACGCCGTGGCCGACCTCGATGCGTGGGCCGCCGACCGCAGCTTCGAGACGACTTCCGATCCCGAATACGCCGAGCACCACTCGGCCGACAGCCGTGCGCGCTGATCGGCGGCGCGCGCCAGGCCATCGCCATGTCCAGCTCCGCGCTGCCGTCCGGGCAGCGGCCGATGCAGGAGCGCGAACAGCTCGACCTGTTCCGCGCCTTGCCCGGCGACATGGCACCGCGCGACAGCCAGGACCTGATGGCCTATCCGTTCTTCTCGCTCGCCAAGTCGAAGCGGATCAAGCCCATCGACTTCCGAGCGGGCAACGTGACGATCCGCGTGGAAGGCACGCAGGAGCACGGCATCGCTACGATTTGGGACGCGGACGTGCTGATATGGGCGGCCTCGCAGATCGTGGAGGCGAAGGACGCGGGCTTGCGCCCGTCGCGGCTGATGCGCGCGACACCCTACGAGATCTTGCGCTTCATCGGGCGCGGCAAGTCGCTGCGCGACTACCAGCGCCTCAAGGCCGCGCTCGACCGGCTGCAATCGACCACGGTGGCCACGTCCATTCGCGAGACGACCGGGCGGCGCCTGCACCGCTTCTCGTGGATCAACGAATGGAAGGAGCTGGCCGACGCCAGCGGCACGCCGCTGGGCATCGAGCTGATCCTGCCGGACTGGTTCTTTGCGGGCGTGCTCGACGCCGCCCTGGTGCTGACCATCGACCCGGCGTATTTCCGGCTCACGGGCGGCATCGAGCGGTGGCTGTACCGCCTGGTGCGCAAGCACGGCGGCAAGCAGGCATACGGCTGGCAGTTCGACTTCCGCTACCTGCACCAGAAATCCGGCAGCACCGCCAAGCCCTACGACTTCGCCTGCGACCTGCGCGCACTGGTCGCGCGGCAGTCGCTGCCCGGCTACGTCTTGGGCATCGAGCGGATGCCGGACAACGGCATGGAGCTGCTGACCTTCCGGCCCGTGCCGGAGACGGCACGGGGATAACTCCGGGACAGCCTGTGAATGGTGTCGTGCTATCAGGCGTGCCGGGTGTCGTGCTATCAGGCGTGGGACTATCGTGCTATCAGGCGTGCCGATCGTCCGCAAACCCGCGCCAGCATTGGGTTTGCGCGCCCTCTAACTTCCCTAACTTAAATTCTCTAACTTTTAGTAGAAGCGCCGCGCCACGGTGGATAACCACCACGCGGCATGAAGAGCGGCAGCAACAGCCCGGCTTTCCAACACGGAGGGCCGCGCCATGATCGTCGCTTTGCTCAACCAGAAAGGCGGCGTGGGCAAGACCACGCTCGCCACGCATGTCGCCGGCGAGCTGGCGATGCGCGGCCAGCATGTCGTATTGCTGGACGCCGACCCGCAGGGTTCATCGCTGGACTGGACACAGCGCAGAAGCCAGCAAGGCTTGCCACGGCTGTTCAGTGCAGTAGGGCTGGCACGCGAAACGCTGCACCAAGAGGCGCCAGAACTCGCAAGGCGGGCCGATCACATCGTCATCGACGGCCCACCGCGCATTGCGGCGCTGGCGCGCTCCGCGCTGCTGGCGGCCGAGCGCGTGCTGATCCCGGTGCAACCCAGCCCCTACGACCTATGGGCGAGCGCCGAGATGGTGGCGCTGATCCGCGAGGCGCAGGTGTTTCGACCTGCGCTGCGCGCGGCCTTCGTCATCAATCGGCGCGTCAGTACCACCGTGATCGGGCGCGAAGCGCGCCAGGCGCTCGCCGATCAGCCGCTTCCTGCGCTGCGCGCGGAAGTGCATCAGCGCATCGTGTTCGCCGACAGCGTGGCCGCTGGCCGGCTCGCCCGCGAGACGGCGCCCGACAGCGCCGCTGCGCGCGAAATCACCGCGCTGGTGGACGAGCTGCTGCGGTGGCCGTCATGACAGCGAAGCCGCCTCCGAACAGCAAACGCTCGGCCAAGCGCGTCGGCATCGGTGCGCGTCCGCCCGCGAATCCGCACGCCGAGGCGTGGATTCGCCAGGGCGACGCCGATGCGTTGGGCAAGGGCGATCTCTACACAGCCCGCCTCACGCTCGACATCACGCCCGCGATGCGGGCGCGCATCAAGGTGTCGGCCTTCACGCAAGGCGTGACCGTCGCCGACCTGCTGCGCGGCTTGCTGGAGCGCGAGTTTCCAGAACACCGCAGGGAGAACACCCCATGACCGCATCCGCTTCGCCTGCCGCTGGCGCGGCCACGGTCGCGCTCGCAGCGCCTTCCGGCCAACTTGCCAGCGCGCCGCGGACACGCGTGGCGCTGGCCTACATCGAACCGCGCTTCAAGCTCTACCTGCGCTTCGGCGAACCCGCGCGCACGCACCAGCTCGACCGCTGGCGGCGCTGCGCGGTGTTCCCGCCGGGCGCCATGTTCTGCCGCATCCGCTGGCAAGCCAACGACTACGGCACGATCTGCTGGCAGCTTATGGTGATGCAGGCTTGCACGCCACTGGACGCGGCGCAGCGCATCCCCGGCGTGCAGCCGGGCGCGCGCCTGCTGCTGCACGCCGAGGGCGAGAACCAGGTGCGCGCCGTGCTGGAGCGCATCGACGCCATCGAGGCGCTGGGCATCGCGCCCGTCAGCGTCTCGCCGGCGTACTGGTGCACGCTCGCCAACCGGCTCGCTGCCCGCCTGCCGCTGCCGGAATACACCGCCGAGCGGCACGCCGCCTGGCTGACTACGAGGGCACTGCCATGACCGCCGTTTCCACTGCCGGCACCGCGCCGCATCCTCGCTCGCGCCTGCGCGCTCGCCTCGTGCTGGCGGGCCTGTCTGCCTGCGGCCTGGCTGCGCTGGCCTGGGCGTCGTTCGTGCATCCGCTGCCGTGCCTGATCTACAACCCGTCCGACAGTGTGGCGGTCGGCTGGTATCGCGTCGATCCGCTGGGCCACGGCACCGGCTCGCTGCCACGTCCTCTGTCCGTGGGCAGCATCGTTCTCACCACGCTGCCACCAGACGCTGCCACGCTGGCCGCGCAGCGCGGCTACCTGCCGGCGCGCGTGCCGCTGCTCAAGCGCGTGGGCGCCGTTGCACCGCAGGAGGTGTGCATCACTGGCCGCATTGTCCGCATCGACGGCGTGCCTTCGGCCGCCGTGCTGCCTGCTGACCGCTGGGGCCGGCCGCTTCCATCCTGGCAGCAATGCCGTCGCCTCGAAGCCGGCGAACTGTTCCTCTTGAGTGTGACCAACCCGGCGTCGTTCGACAGCCGGTATTTCGGGCCGGTCAGCACATCCGCCGTGATCGGCGTCGCGCATCCGGTCTGGCTGGAATCCCGCCCATGAAGGCTGTCGATTCGCTGCACGTCGCCGTGCATCTCATCGTGTCATCGGGCGTGGCGTTCTGCTGTTCGTCGCCGTGTCGTCGCGCGTGCAGTGCGGGTGCATTCGCACCGCACTGCACGCTGCCTTCGGCGCAGCCGTCCAACGTGCAGGCGTCTTGCCTCGAACGCGCCCGGCCTGCGGCCGTGCCCGCGTTCGCCGGCGCGCTGGCTGCTCACGCAGCAGCGCCGCCGGGCCGCCGCTGTCCGGAGCGACAGCGAGGGGCAAAGGCGGAAGGCAAGACAAAAGGACGCGGCACCGGGCCGCGTCGAAAGCCAGTCTGCACGTGGGGGGGGCGCGGCACGGAGCGGCTTCGCCGCCGTGCCGCGTGGGGCGCGAACCTCGCGCCGATGCGTGCATGTCTGCGTGCTTCGCACGACCGGACACGACAGAGCTTGCAGGGAGCGCAGCCATGACCGACCGCCGCGACGATGATTTCCGCATCCGCCCCAGCGCTCCGAAGAACAGGGCCAAGGGCTTCGTCTCCAAGGTGCTCAAGCAGGCAGGCAAGGCCAGTAGCGGCAAGTCGTCGGTGCGCCGTCCTGGCGCTGCCAGCGGCTCCGGGAGGAGCAACGGCCAGAGGCCCGGCTCGCGCCTGGGGCGCGGCCACACGGCCGCGCGCTTCGCCGGAGCGAAGCTGACGCCCATGTCGCGGCGCGTGACCATCAAGACGCTGCTGGTCAACCAGCGCCAGGCCAGCCCGCAGTCGCTCGCCAAGTACCTGCGCTACATCGAGCGCGACGGTGTAGGGCGCGACGGCGAGCCGGGCCAAGCCTACGGGCCGCAGACCGATGCCGCCGACCTCGACGCCTTCAAGGAACGCTGCGCTGACGACCGGCACCATTTCCGCTTCATCCTCTCGCCCGAGGATGGGGCCGAGCTGGAAGACCTACGCACCTACACGCGGCACCTGATGGGCCGCATGGAGGCCGACCTGGGCACGGGCCTCGATTGGGTGGCCGTCAACCACTGGAACACCGACAACCCGCACACGCACATCGTCGTGCGCGGGCGCGACGACACCGGCAAAGACCTCATCATCGCGAGCGACTACATCGCCGATGGCTTCCGCCATCGCGCCGCCGAACTGGCAACGGAATGGCTGGGGCCGCGTACCGAACTGGAGATCCAGCAGACCTTGGGGCACGAGGTGGAACAGGAGCGGTGGACGAGTCTCGACCGTACCTTGCAACGAGAGGCCGGCGAGGATGGTCGGGTGCAGATCGAACGGTTCAACGAACCTCGGCTGCAACGCCAGCGCCTGCTGCTGATCGGCCGCCTGCAACGCCTACAGCGCCTGGGCCTGGCCGACGAGATGCAGCCGGGCACCTGGGCCGTCCATGCCGACGCGGAAAAGACCCTGCGCGCCCTGGGCGAACGTGGCGACATCATCCGCACCATGCAGCGGGCCATGCGCGGCGAGCCGCGCGAGCTGGCGGTGTTCGAGCCGGGCGACGACGGCCGAACCATCCTCGGCCGCGTGGCCGCAAAGGGGCTGGCCGACGAGCTGCGCGACCGGGGCTATCTGGTCATCGACGGGGTGGACGGCAAAGCCCACTATGTTGCGCTCAACGCCCGCGACGAACTGGCGAACTATCCGACCGGCGCCGTGGTGGAGGTGAAAGGATCGGCTGACGTGCGCGCAGCCGACAAGAACATCGCCGCGCTGGCGAGCGATGGCCTGTACCGCACCGACCACCACCTCGCCATTGCGCAGGGCCAGGCCGGACCGGGCCGCGATCCACAGGAAGTCGTCGCGGCCCACGTGCGACGGCTCGAAGCCCTGCGCCGGGCCGGCATCGTGGAGCGGGTGGCCGAGGGATTGTGGAAGGTGCCGGACGACCTAGCCGAACAGGGCCGCGGCTACGATGCGCAGCGCCTGGGCGGCGTTGCCGTCGAATTGAAATCGCACCTGCCCATCGAGCGGCAGGCCCGCGTGATCGGAGCCACCTGGCTAGACCAGCAGTTGATCGGCGGCGGCACGGGCTTGGGCGACCTGGGCTTCGGCAGCGAGGCCAAGCAGGCGATGCAGCAGCGCGCCGACTTCCTGGCCGAACAGGGGCTGGCCGAGCGGCGCGGGCATCGCGTAATCCTCGCCCGGAATCTGCTGGGCACGCTGCGCAACCGGGAACTGGCGCAGGCCGCGAAGGACATTGCCGCCGATACCGGTCTGGAGCATCGACCCGTGGCCGACGGCCAGCGCGTTGCCGGCATCTACCGGCGCTCCGTCATGCTCGCCAGTGGGCGCTATGCGATGCTCGATGACGGCATGGGGTTCAGCCTGGTGCCGTGGAAGCCGGTGATCGAGCAACGGCTGGGCCAGCAGCTTGCCGCGACCGTGCGCGGCGGCGGCGCGTCGTGGGAAGTTGGCGCGAGGGGGCTTTCTCGTTGAGGACGCGAGCAGCACAAGGCCACCGCGTTTCGATCCGCGCGCAGCGTTTGATGCCCGAATGATCCGCCATTCCCTCTGGCGGGAAAACGCCCGGTCTGCTACATTACAACCATCATTGTAATATTGAAGTGTTGAGCCATGCTTGAAAAGCAAGCACTTGCAGCGTTCGCCGCCATTTCGGAGCAGACACGATTGCGGATCGTTCGCCTGCTTGTGGTGGCAGGTGCCGGTGGAATGGCGTCAGGAGAAATTGCCGAGGCACTGGATGGCGCTGCGCCGTCCAGGGTGTCGTTCCACCTCGGCCAGCTAGAGAAAGCCGGCCTCGTAGAAAGCCAGCGCCAGGGGCGCAAGATCATTTACAGCGCCGTGTTCCCCGCGCTTTCCGATTTGGTCGCCTTTCTGATGCACGACTGCTGCCAAGGGCACTGCATGTATTGCGACAAAGCCATTGCCCTACTTGCGAAGTGCAAAGGAGAACCGACGCCGCGCTGGCGCAAAGGCAAACAGCCTTTCTATCGAGAGTCGGGAACGGACTAACGCTGAGAACGAAACATGACCCATGTGGTGACGGAGAACTGCATCAGATGCAAGTACATGGATTGCGTCGAAGTGTGCCCGGTGGATTGCTTCTACGAGGGGCAGAACATGCTCGTGATCCATCCGACGGAGTGCATTGATTGCGGGGTGTGCATACCAGAATGTCCTGCGGAAGCAATTTTCCCGGACACCCATCCCGGCCTGGAGCAATGGCTGGAGCTGAACGCAGCATACGCGGGCACATGGCCAAACATCACGAGAAAGGGCATCCCGCCACCGGACGCAGATTCCTATAACGGTCTGCCGAACAAGTACGCGCTCTACTTCTCGCCGCTGCCCGGGCGCAGCGCGAAAGGAGCATGAATAGTCGCAACTACGGACGATGAGAATGGAAAGAGTCAGAGAAACATTGGAAGCGCGGCAGGTCTGGATCTACTTCGCCGCAATGGCCGTTGGGGCGATGCTGGGAGTTCTCATTCCAAGCCTCGACAGCCTGGAAGCCGCGATCAATCCCGCCCTTGCCTTGATGCTGTTTGCCACATTCATGCAGGTGCCGCTCGCGGAGATCGGCGCCGCGCTCCGCAACACGAAGTTCATAGGTGCGCTGGTCGTCACCAATTTCATCGTCTTGCCTGTCGTCACTGCCGGGTTGTTGCAGTTCCTGCCAGACAATCCGATGTTGAAGCTGGCCGTGCTTTTCGTGCTTGTCGCTCCGTGCATTGACTACGTCATCACCTTTACCCATCTTGGTGGCGGAAATGCGCGGTTGCTACTGGCGATGACGCCCGTGCTTCTCGTGCTCCAGATGTTGTTGCTCCCCGTCTATCTTGGTCTGATGCTCGGTGACGAGGCGGCGCAGCTCATCAAGGCCGGGCCATTCATTCATGCGTTTGTCTGGCTGATCGCCGTTCCCCTGCTTGCGGCCGGACTGATGCAGGCGCTAGGGAAGCGCACGAAAGCCGGCGTGTCTCTAGTCGCCGGTTTGAATCTGTTGCCGGTGCCCGCCACCGCGCTCGTGCTTTTCATCGTCCTGGCCTCGGTCATGCCGCAAATCGGGCTTGCGCAAGATGCCGCGTTGCGAGCTGCACCAATCTATTTTGCATTCGCGCTCATCGCGCCAATGATGGGATGGATAGTGGCCCGCGCGATGCGCCTTGAATCCACGTCGGCCCGCGCCGTGTCGTTCTCCGCATCGTATCGAAACTCCCTGGTCATCCTGCCGCTCGCATTCGCGGTGCCTGGCGGAGCGCCTTTGATCCCGGCCGTCATTCTCACGCAGACGATTACCGAATTGTTCTTCCTGCCCCTCTACGTGCGATTGATACCCCGCTTGTCCCCGTCGCCGGCGCAAGCCTATTGAGGCCCCCGACATGGAACTCCGACACTTACGCTATTTTTTAGCTGTTGCGGAGGAACTTCATTTTGCTCGCGCGGCCGAACGGCTGCATATCGAGCAATCGCCGCTCTCGCGGGCGATCAAAGAGCTGGAAGAAGAACTTGGGGTAGTGTTGTTCGCACGCACTACACGGAGCACACGATTGACCCGCGCTGGCAAGCTGTTCTTGGAGCACGTGCGCCGCGTCTTCAACGTCTTGCAGCAAGCCCGCGATAGCGTCAAGGCAGCAGCTAACGGGTTCCACGGACAACTGCGCGTGGCCCTGTCCGATGGAATCACGCCGTCGCGCCTGCCGGCTCTGCTGGCGCTCTGCCGACAGGAAGAACCGGAAGTCGAAATTCGGTTCTTCGAGGTTCCGTTGTCGCAGCAGATCAAGGGTCTGCATGATGACCTGTACGACGTAGGGTTCGCGCAGTCGGACGAGGTAGGCGACGGCATTGTCGCTCTGCCCGTGTGGAACGATACGCTCATGGTTGCGGTGCCGGCCCGGCATCCTCTGCTGGCACACAAGCGCATACCGTTAGAAGAACTGCTGCGCTACCCGCTGGTTCTGTGCGACCCGCAGGTTTGCGAGAGTCACGCGAAACACGTCGATCGCGTTCTGCGTCGCGCGGATATGGAGCCGCTGGTGGCTGAGCGCGTTGCTTCGTGCGACTTGATGATGGCACTGGTATCGGCCGGCTTCGCGCTGGGGCTGGCGGGTGCGGCGCACATCGCCACCAGCCGGGAGCCGGGCGTGGTGGCCAGGCCGCTCGCTTTGCGTGTGCCGGCGTTGACGACCTATCTGCTGCGCCTCGGAGGCGAGCCGTCGGAAGTGCTTACGCGCTTCATTGACCGTGTAGAGGCAATCGAATCGCTGGAATCCCCCAGGCCCATGCCGGGCCGCAATCTTGACCCCCCAGAGGAGGCAACGCCATGAAGAAGGTCATCCCGTTCTTGCTCACCGCAGTCTTGGCGGCCTGCGGGCAGTCCGAAACGCCGCAGCAAGCCACCAGCACGGAGACGAACATTCCCACGGTGGAAGAACTGGCATCCAATCCCGACCGGCTCAAGGAGTTGCGCCAGCAGTGCAAGACGGATCGCGCCAAGCTCGGCGACGTACTCTGCAACCGCGTGGCCGAGGCCACCCGCAAGCGCTTCTATGGCGACGGTGAAACGCCATACACGCCGCCGAAGGAATCGCCCAAGTTCTGATCGCTATTGGCTCGCAACATCGCCTTCACTTTTTCGCCCGACACGCCGCAATGCGCCTGAGCTTGCGGCGCTTTTCTTTGGCGCGACGCTGCGCTAATTCTTTCTTTCTGCTCGACGTTTCTGCCCAAAACGGTCTTTGACCGGCACTGACCCGGCACCGATCCTGACGCATGCGGCACGTTCCTGTGCCGCGATTTCCACGAGGAATCAGCGCAGGAGAAATCGGAGGCCAGGTCATGCAAGGGACGAACGTGCTGTTCGGTCAGATCGCCGTTGTTTTCGGCATCGTGATCGCCGGCGTGTGGGGCGCCACACAATGGACAGCAGCGGCCCTTGGCTACCAAGTACGCCTTGGCTCTCCCTGGTTCGATTTTCTTGGCACGCCGATATACCACCCGTGGAAGCTGTTTGAGTGGTGGTTCTTTTTCGATGCCTATGCACCGCGTGTGTTCGACACCGGCGGTGCCATCGCGGGCGGAAGCGGCTTGCTGGCGGTGGTGGTCGCCATCGGCATGTCGATCTGGCGCTCGCGGCAATCACGCCTGGTCACGACTTACGGCTCGGCACGCTGGGCGAACGCGGATGACATTCGCAAAGCCGGCCTCACGCAGCCGGCCGGGGTGTTCTTGGGCCAGCATGACCGCCAGTACCTGCGCCATGAAGGACCAGAACACGTCCTGAGCTTCGCGCCCACCCGCTCGGGCAAGGGCGTGGGGCTGGTGGTGCCAACTTTGCTGTCCTGGCCGGCGTCCGCCGTTATCCACGACATCAAGGGCGAGAACTGGCAGATCACCGCAGGATGGCGCTCGCGCTTCTCGCATTGCCTGCTGTTCAACCCGACCGATGCGAAGTCGGCCGCCTACAACCCACTGCTGGAGGTACGGCGCGGCGCGCACGAGGTGCGCGACGTACAGAACATCGCGGACATTCTGGTCGATCCCGAAGGCGCGCTGGAGAAGCGAAACCATTGGGAAAAGACCAGCCACGCGCTGCTGGTCGGGGCCATCCTGCACGTGCTCTACGCGGGCGAAGACAAGACGCTGCGCGGCGTCGCCAACTTCCTCTCCGATCCGGCCAGCCCCTTCGAGCTGACCTTGCACCGGATGATGACCACGCCGCATCTCGGCGATGGCCCGCATCCCGTGGTGGCATCCGCCGCACGCGAAGTCCTCAACAAGAGCGACAACGAACGGTCCGGCGTGCTTTCCACGGCCATGTCGTTCCTCGGCCTGTACCGCGATCCCACGGTGGCCGAAGTCACCTCGCGCTGCGACTGGCGCATCGCCGACCTGATCGCGGCCAAGCATCCGGTGTCGCTCTACTTGGTAGTGCCGCCTTCGGACATTTCGCGGACGAAGCCGCTCATTCGCCTGATCCTCAACCAGATCGGGCGGCGCCTCACCGAATCGCTCGACGGCTCCGACGGCATCGAGCGCCGGCACAAGCTGCTGCTGATGCTTGACGAGTTCCCGGCGCTGGGGCGCCTGGACTTCTTCGAGACGGCGCTGGCCTTCATGGCGGGCTACGGCATCCGCAGCTTCCTCATCGCGCAGTCGCTCAACCAGATCGACAAAGCTTACGGCCAGAACCATTCGATCCTCGACAACTGCCATGTGCGCGTGACGTTTGCGACGAACGACGAGCGCACCGCCAAACGGATCTCCGAAACGCTGGGAACGGCCACCGAGCTGCGCGCGCAGCGCAACTACGCCGGCCACCGGCTCGCGCCGTGGCTGGGCCATCTCATGGTGTCGCGCCAGGAAACCGCGCGCCCGCTGCTGACGCCGGGCGAAGTCATGCAGCTTCCGCCTGACGAGGCCGTGGTGATGGTGTCCAGCGTGGCGCCGATCAAGGCGAAGAAGCTGCGCTACTACGCGGACGCCAATTTCAAGCGTCGCGTGCTGCCGCCGCCCACGCTTGCGGACGGGCGGTACGCCGACGCGCCGCCATCGCGGCCCGACGACTGGAGTGGGTTGGCGATTCCCGCTGTGCCCGCCGCACCGGGCACGGCGTCCGGCGATGGCCTGGGTTCCGCCGATGACGGCGGCCCCCGCCGTCAGCCCGAGCTTTTCCAAACCGTCGCCTACGACCCCGAATTGGCCGCGCCCGCAGCCGACCTCGGGCTGCTCGATGACGACGACGACTTGCCGCTTCCCCTCCCGCGCCAGCTCGATCCAGCCATGCAGCGCACGGCCCGGCTGGCTTCCCTCGACCCCAATGACGGAATCGAGCTATGAGCCAATACCGCCTGAATCTCTTTATCCAGCCCGAGCACGCCAAGCGCCTGGACGAACTGGCCGCTAAGAAGGGCGTATCCAAGTCGTCCATCGTCGCGGCGGCGCTCGCATCGTGGCTGTCGCCCGATGCGGCAGACCAGCGCGAGGCAGCCATCGCCAAGCGGCTGGATCGCCTCTCGCGCCAGGCCGAGCGCATGGAGCGCGACCAGAACATCGCCATCGAAACGTTGGCGCTGTTCATCCGCTACTACCTCACGGTCAGCACGCCCGTTCCCGAGACACACCAAGAGGCCGCCCGCGCCCAAGGCAAGGCGCGCTTCGAGCAGTTCACCGAGCAGCTTGGTCGCCACCTGCTGCGGGGCCGGAGCCTGGTGCGCGGCGTGGTGGAAGATCTGCATCCCGACCCGATGCAGGTGGAAGACGCAACGGCCGCCGCGCAAGCGCCGGAGCGCGCGTCATGAGCGCCGTTCCGCAGTCCATGAGTGCCACGTCACTCGACCGCCGCATCCAGATGCTGCGCACGGCGATGGGGCCGCTGATCGCCGCTGCGCTGGAAGACCCAGACGTGGTGGAGGTGATGCTGAATCCCGATCGCACCCTTTGGGTGGATCGGCTTTCCAGTGGGCGCGCGCCGATGGGCGTGGAACTGCCCGAGGCGGACGGCGAGCGAATCATCCGCCTGGTCGCGGCCCACGTCGGCGCGGAAGTCCATCGCGGCCAGCCGCTGCTGTCCGCCGAGTTGCCGGAAACGGGCGAGCGCTTCGAGGGCATCTTGCCGCCGGCAGCGCCGGGGCCAGCCTTCGCGTTGCGCAAGCGCGCCATCGGAGTGATTCCGCTGGAGCGGTACGTCATCGACGGGATGATGAACGGCGCGCAGGCGGGCTTCCTCGTTCGCGCCGTGAGCGAGCGGCAGAACGTCTTGATCGCCGGCGCCACCAGCAGCGGCAAGACCACGCTCGCCAATGCGCTGTTGGCCGAGATTGCCGCCACGGGCGACCGCGTGCTGGTGCTCGAAGATACGGTGGAGTTGCAATGCGCGGCCCGCGACCACGTTCCCCTGCGCACCCGCGCCGGCGTGGTGTCGATGACCGAGCTGGTGCGCTCGTCCATGCGCCTGCGGCCTGATCGCGTCGTCGTTGGCGAAGTGCGCGGCGCCGAGGCGCTGGATCTCATCAAGGTGTGGGGCACAGGCCATCCGGGCGGCATCGCCACGATCCACGCCGGCTCCGCGCTCGGCGCGCTGCTGCGTCTGGAGCAACTGATTCTCGAAGTGGCGGTGAACCCGCCCCGTGCGCTGATCGCGGAGGCGGTCAACGTGGTGATCCACATCGCCGGGCGCGGGCGCAAGCGCCGCATCGAGAGCATTGCCCGCGTCGTCGGCTTCGACGGCGTGGGCTACCAACTGGCGGACGCGCTGGAAGCGCCGTTTCCCGAGCTGCTGCCACTTCCCGATGCCGCACCTAGTGCGGCGACCTCCCCATCCCCTGACTCACTTGGAGAACTGCCATGACGCAGATGACCATTCCTGCTTTCCGCTTTTCTGCAATTCCGGCTTTGCGCCTTGCGCGGCTGCGCTGTCTGGCCCGCCCTGCGGGGCAAGGGCTGCTGCTGGCCGTGCTGCTGTTGTTCCTGGCCGGGACCGCGCAGGCTGCCGGTTCCTCGATGCCGTGGGAAGGCCCGCTGCAATCCATCCTCGAATCCATCCAGGGGCCGGTGGCGCGCATCGTCGCCGTCATCATCATCATCGCCACGGGCCTCGCGCTCGCGTTCGGCGACACGTCCGGCGGATTCCGCAAGCTGATCCAGATCGTCTTCGGTCTGTCCATCGCGTTCGCCGCTTCGAGCTTCTTCCTGTCGTTCTTCAGCTTCTCCGGCGGGGCGGTCGTATGAGTGCCCCGGACACCTTCGCGGACGGTTTCGAGGTGCCGCTGCATCGCTCGCTGACCGAGCCGATTCTGCTGGGCGGTGCGCCGCGCACCGTGGCGATCGCCAACGGCACGCTGGCCGCCGCTGTCGGCCTGGGCCTGCAACTGTGGATTCCCGGCGTGGTGCTCTGGATCGTCGGCCATTCGCTGGCGGTGTGGGGTGCGCGCGTCGATCCGCAGTTCATGCAGGTCTTCGCCCGGCACATCAAGCACCGCCCGCTGCTGGACGTGTGAGGGGAGGACGCCGCGATGCTGAACCTCGCCGAATACCGCCAGCGCCCGGCCTTGCTTGCCGACTGGCTGCCCTGGGCCGGGCTGGTCGCGCCGGGCGTCGTTCTGAACAAGGACGGTTCCTTCCAACGAACATTCCAGTTCCGCGGCCCCGACTTGGACAGCGCAACACAGGGCGAAATGATTGCCACGTCGGCACGGCAGAACAATGCGCTTCGCCGTACCGGGTCTGGCTGGGCTTTCTATATCGAGGCCGAGCGGATACGGGCGTCAAGCTATCCGCAGTCCTCCTTTCCCGAGCCACTGTCCTGGCTGGTAGATGAGGAGCGACGTGCGGCGTTCGAGGAGTCGGAGGGCCACTACGAGAGCATCTATCACTTCACGTTGCAGTATTTGCCGCCGCAGGACTCTCGTACCCGCGCGGCTGGGATGCTGTACGAGAACCGGCCCACCGAGGGCGTGGACTGGCGCGGCCGACTCGATGCCTTCGTGGCGGAAACAGATCGCGTCTTCGACCTGCTCGATGGCGTGATGCCGGAAATCGCCTGGCTGGACGACGGCCAGACGTTGACCTACCTGCACGCGACCATCTCGACGCGGCGCTATCGCGTGGGCGTGCCCGAAGTGCCGTTCCACATCGACGCGCTGCTGGCCGACTCCCCGCTGGTCGGCGGCCTAGCGCCCATGCTGGGCGATCAACACCTGCGCGTGGTGTCGGTGCGAGGCTTTCCGACCTCGACCTGGCCGGGGATTCTTGACGACCTCAACCGCCTCGGCTTTGCGTATCGCTGGAGTACGCGCTTCCTGTGCCTGGACAAAGCCGAGGCGGAACGGGAATTGGGGCGCTTGCGGCGCCAATGGTTCGCCAAGCGCAAGAACGTCATCGCGCTGCTGCGCGAAACGATCTTCCAGCAGGAAAGCCCGCTGGTCGATACCGACGCCAGCAACAAGGCCGCCGACGCCGATGCCGCCTTGCAGGAGCTGGGCAGCGATCAAGTCGCCTTCGGCTATCTCACCGCTACGGTGACGGTGCTCGATGCCGACCCGGCCGTGGCCGACGAGAAGCTGCGCATGGTGGAGCGGGTCATCCAGGGGCGCGGCTTCGTCACCATCCCGGAAACGCTCAACGCTGTGGATGCGTGGCTGTCCTCCATTCCGGGCAACGCTTACGCCAACGTGCGCCAGCCCGTCGTCTCGACGCTGAACCTGGCGCACATGATGCCGGTGTCAGCGGTGTGGGCCGGGCCGGAGAAGAACGACCACCTCGACGGCCCACCGCTGATCGTCACGCGCACCGATGGAGCGACGCCGTTCCGGCTGGTGACGCACATCGGCGACGTGGGCCACACGCTGGTCGCAGGCCCGACCGGCATGGGCAAGTCGGTCTTGCTCGCCACGCTGGCGATGCAATTCCGCCGCTATCGCGGTTCGCGCATTTTCGCCTTCGATATGGGCCGCTCGATGCGGGCCACGATCCTTGGCCTGCGCGGCGAACACTACGACCTGGGAACGGATGGCGAAATTGCCTTCCAGCCACTCGCGCGCATCGACCGTGAGGGCTACCGCACCTGGGCCGCCGAATGGATCGAAGGCCGCTTGCTGCACGAAGGCGTGGCGGTCGGCCCCGACGAGAAGGCGGCTATCTGGTCGGCGCTGGGAAGTCTCGCTGGTGCGCCGGTGGAGCAGCGCACGATGACGGGACTTTCCGTGCTGCTGCAATCGAACACGCTGCGGCAGGCGCTGTCGCCCTATGTGCTCGGTGGCGCGCACGGCAAGCTGCTGGATGCCGACCACGACCGGCTGGGCATGGCCGACGTGCAGTGCTTCGAGATGGAGGAGCTGATGCACAGCAAGGCCGCCGTCATGGCGGTGCTGCATTACCTCTTTGCGCGGTTCGATGAACGCTTCGACGGTGCGCCCACGCTGCTGATCCTCGATGAAGCGTGGCTGTTCCTCGATGACCCGGTGTTTGCCGCGCGCATCCGGCAATGGCTCAAGACGCTCAGGAAAAAGAACGTCAGCGTCATCTTCGCCACGCAGAGCCTGGCAGACATCAAGGATTCGAGCATCGCGCCCGCGATCATCGAGAGCTGCGCGAGTCGGATTTTCTTGCCCAATCCGCAGGCAACCGAACCGCAGATTCGCACGATCTACGAGGGCTTCGGCCTCAACAGGCGACAGATCGAAATCGTCGCCACCGCGCAGCCCAAGCGCGACTACTACTACCAATCCCGCCTCGGCAACCGCCTGTTCGACCTCGACCTGGGGCCGGCAGCGCTGGCCTTCGCGGGCGCGTCCACGCCGCAAGACCAGCGCGACATAGACCGCGTACTCCCGGACGCCGGTGCGCCCGGCTTCGCAGGCGTGTGGCTGCGCCATCGCGGCCTCGATTGGGCGGCCGACCTGCTGCCATCGTTCCCCGGCCTCACGCCGGACTCCCTCGCTGACCAACCACTGGAGAACCTGCCATGAAAAAGCGTCTTGTCGCCGCCGCAATCGCGGCCATGCTTTGCACCGCCACCGCCCATGCGCAATGGGTCGTGGTCGATCCCACCAACCTCGTGCAGAACACGCTGACCGCGATCCGCACGCTGGAGCAGATCAACAACCAGATCCAGCAGCTTCAGAACGAAGCGCAGATGCTGATGAACCAGGCGCGCAACCTCGCCAGCCTGCCGTCCAGCGTGGTCAGCCAGTTGCGCGCCAATCTGGCGACGACCGAGCGGCTGATCGCCCAGGCCCGAGGCTTGGCCTACGACGTGACGAATCTGGATCGGGAATTCGCGCGCCTGTATCCCGAGCAGTACGCCGCCACCGTCAGCGGCGACCAGATGTACCGCGATGCGCAGGAGCGTTGGCGGAACACGCTCAACGGCTTGCAGACCACCATGCAAATGCAGGCGCAGGTGTCGCAGAACCTGGGCGAAGACGAAAGCGTGCTGGCCGATCTCGTGGGCAAGAGCCAGTCGGCCGAAGGTGCGTTGCAGGCGATGCAGGCCATGAACCAGTTGCTGGCCTTGCAGGCCAAGCAGTCGATCCAGTCGCAGCGGCTCCAGATCACGCAGGACCGCGCGGCGTCGCTGGAACTCGCACGGCAAGCGGCAGCCACCGAGCGCGCCCGCGAGGTGCGGCGGCGTTTCCTGGGCGAAGGCACGCCGTACACGCCGCAGCGCGTGGATTTCTACCGCAACTGACGGGAGGCCACCATGCGATGCGTCCTCGTCCTGTGTGCCGTGCTACTGACCGCGTGCAGCGAGCAGCCCGCCGACAACCTTGCCGATGTCCTGGCGGCCGATCCCGCGCGCCTGAAGGCATTGCGCGCGCAGTGTGCGGCCGACCGGCAGGCCACGGGCGAGGACGCTTGCCGCGCCGCCGCCGAAGCCTTCTGGCGGCGTTTCTTTTCCGGCGAGGCCGGGCCGGATGAATACCAGACGCTGGCCGACCTGCCGCCGATCCCGCCGAGCTTCGATGAACCCGCCGACGGCATGGCTCCGTCCGTTCCCGCCGAGCGGGAGGACACGCCATGAATGACGTGACCATCATCGACCAATTCCTCAACACTTTCGCCGCCTACATCGACTCGGGGTTTGGCCTGCTGCGTGGCGAGGTGGCATTCCTAACGGCCACGCTGATCGTCATCGACATGACGATCGCGGGCTTGTATTGGGCCATGAGCCACGCCACCGGCCAGGGCGAGGACGTGATCGCCAAGCTGCTGCGCAAGGTGCTCTACGTCGGCGCCTTCGCCTACATCATCAATAACTTCAACTGGCTGGCCAGTATCGTGTTCCGCTCGTTCGCGGGGCTGGGCATTACTGCCACTGGCTCGGCCATCACGATGGAGAACTTCTTGCAGCCGGGCCGGCTGGCTAAGGCGGGCATCGACGCCGGAGCGCCCATTCTGGAGCAGATCGGCGAGATGACCGGTTTCCCCGAGGTGTTCGTGAACCTCGATCCCATCGTGGTGATGTTCCTCGCTTGGTTGGTCGTGGTCCTGTGCTTCTTCGTGCTGGCGATCCAGCTTTTCATCACGCTGATCGAGTTCAAGCTGACCACGCTCGCGGGCTTCGTGCTGGTGCCGTTCGCTTTGTGGAACAAGACCAGCTTTCTTGCCGAGAAAGTGCTGGGCAATGTGGTGTCGTCCGGCGTCAAGGTGCTGGTGCTGGCCGTGATCGTGGGCATCGGCTCGGGCCTCTTCGCGCAGTTCCAAGTCCATCCCGCCGAGCCGTCCATCGACCACGCACTGGTCATCATGCTGGCCTCACTCACGCTGCTGGCGCTGGGCATCTTCGGCCCTGGCATCGCCACGGGCCTTGTGTCCGGTGCGCCCCAGCTCGGCGCGGGCGCGATGGCCGGAGCCGCCGTCGGCGCTGCCGGCACGGCCGTTGCCATCGGTGCCGCCGCGACGGGTGTAGGCGGTGCAGTTGCTGCTGGCGCACGCATGGCTCCCGCTGCCGCCAAGCTCGCCGGCAGCGGCGCGCGTGCCGCTACCTCGGCGGCCAGCAGCGCAAAGTCGGCGTTCCAGGCCGGTTCCGCATCGGCCGGCGGCGGCCTCAAGGGCGCTGCCGCTGGCCTGGGCAACGTCGCCAAGACCGGCGCGCAGTCGGCCAGACGCGCGGCTGCGTCGCGTGCTTCCGCTGCCGGGCAGCGGATAGCCGCTCCGTTCCGCGCTGGCTGGAATGGCTCGCCGGCCGACGCCGGCGCGTCAGCCGGCCAAGCCTCCACAGGTGAGGCCCCCGCAGGCGGCGCCTCTGCACAGAAGCCAGAGCAGCCCGCCTGGGCCAAGCGACTCCACCGCCGCCAGCAGCTCACCCACGCAGCCACCACTACCGCGCACACGCTGCGCGGAGGTGACGGCGGCGGCTCCGGGCAAGGCCCGAGCCTGCGCGATTCCGATTCATAAGGAGACTGACCATGCGATTCAAGAAACCGCACGTGCGCTACGCCGACACGCCGCAGCCTGCTACGCCGTACCAAGCTGCCGGCCAGGTGTGGGACGACCGTATCGGCTCGCCGCGCGTGCAGGCGAAGAACTGGCGCCTGATGGCCTTCGGCTGCCTGGCGCTCGCGCTGCTGATGGCCGGCGGTCTGGTATGGCGCTCGGCGCAGTCCATCGTGACGCCTTATGTCGTGGAAGTGGACAACGCGGGCCAAGTGCGCGCCGTGGGAGAGGCCGCCACACCGTACCGGCCAAACGATGCGCAGACGGCGCACCACATCGCGCGCTTCGTGACGCTGGTGCGCTCGCTGTCCATCGACCCCATCGTCGTCCGCCAGAACTGGCTGGACGCCTACGACTACACAACCGACAAGGGCGCTGCCGTGCTCAACGACTACGCGCGCGTGAACGACCCGTTCGCGCGCATCGGCAAGGAATCGGTGACGGTGCAGATCACCAGCGTCGTGCGTGCCAGCGACACGTCTTTCAACGTGCGCTGGACGGAACGCCGCTACGTCAACGGCGCCGCCGCGGGTCTGGAGCGGTGGACGGCCGTGGTGTCCATCGTGCTCCAGCCGCCGCGTACCGAAGAACGCCTGCGCAAGAACCCCCTGGGCATTTACGTCAACGGCCTGTCGTGGAGCCGCGAACTGGATTCTTCCGAAGGAGCCAAGCCATGAATGATCTTTTCCGTAAATCCGCTTTGCCGGTGATCCTGCTTGCATCTACTGCTCTGTTCACGGGCTGCGCCACGCAGGGCACGCCGCCGCCGACCATCTCGCTCGATGAGCCGGTACAGGCGCAGCCGCTGCCCGAGCCGCCCGCGCCGGTGGAGGTGGTCGCCGTGCCCGAGGTGCTTCCGATGCCGGCGCAGTTGAAGCCGTTGCCCGAAGTGGAGGATGCCAAGCCTGCGCCGGAACCGGCAGACGAGAAGGTGCGTGTTTCGCGGGCCAATGCCGAGGCACGTGTCGCGCCCACGCGCGAGGGCTACGTCAACGCGATCCAAGTGTGGCCTTTCACGGACGGCGCGCTCTATCAGGTCTATGCGGCCGTGGGGCGCGTGACCGTGATTGCCCTGCAACCGGGGGAGGAACTGGTGACGGTGGCCGCCGGCGATACCGTGCGCTGGATCGTGGGCGACACGTCCAGCGGCAGCGGCGCCGACCTGCGTGTGAACGTGCTGGTCAAGCCGATCCGCTCGGGCCTCAAGACCAATCTCGTCGTCACCACCAGCCGCAGGACGTACCTGCTGGAGCTGGCCTCGACAGAAAAGACGTGGATGGCATCCGTGTCGTGGGAGTACCCGCGTGATCGGATGCTGGCCTTGCAGCGCCAGGCGCAAGCGGCGAGCGCCGCCGCGCCGGTGGATTCCGGCCTGTCGCTGGAGAATCTGCGCTTCCGCTATGCGGTGAGCGGCAGCAATCCGCCGTGGAAGCCACTGCGCGCCTTCGATGACGGGCAGAAGGTCTATATCCAGTTTCCCGCCGGCATCGCGCAAGGCGAGCTGCCGCCGTTGTTCGTGATCGGGCCGGAAGGCGACGGGCAACTGGTGAACTACCGATTCCGCTCGCCGTACTACATCGTGGATCGCCTGTTCGGCGCGGCCGAGCTTCGCTTGGGTGGCGACAAAGGCGACGTGGTGCGAATTGAGCGCACGGACGGCGTTGCGCGGAGGAACTGACCATGAGCCAGGACGACACCCCCGACCTCGCCACGCCGCAGGCGGGCAAGGTAGCGCCCGAGGCCGTGGCGTTGCGCGCCCAGCCGCGCCCGGTCACGCGCCTGAACCGGCGCACGCTGGCCATCCTCGTCGGCGGCCTGTCGGTCGCCGTGCTCGGCGCCACGATTTGGTCGCTGCAACCGCAGCGGCACGGGGCCAACGAGCAGACCGAGCTTTACAACGTCGATCGCGTCTCGAAGTCCGAAGGGCTGGACGCGCTGCCGACGGACTACTCGAAGTTGCCGCCGGCCTTACCCCCCGCTGCGCCCGAACTGGGGCCGCCGCTGCCCGGCGACCTTGGCCCGGCCATCGTGAATTCGCAGCAGCCTGCCGTAGCCGCCTACGCGGCCCCCGGCCATGACCCGGCCGATGCCTTGCGCAAGGAGGCGGAAGCCGCAGCGGCTTCATCGGTGTTCTTCCGTTCGGGCGGTCAAGGACAAGCCGCACCCGCGCTGGCGCAGGCAGCGCCGGGTGTGGCTGGCGGTGCAAGCCCACTCGCGGCCTTCGACCCGCTCGCTGCCGGGCCGGCCTCGACAGAGGCCCAGCCCTCCGACCCGACCGCAGTGCAGAACCGGCAAGACCAGAAGGAGGCGTTCCTGAAGTCCGTTTCTACGGAAACCCGCAATTCCGGGAACCTGGCGCTGCCGGCGTCGCCGTATCAGGTGATGGCCGGAACGGTGATCGCCGGGGCGCTGGTGACAGGCATCAAGTCCGATCTTCCGGGCGACGTGATCGCGACGGTGACAGAGCCGGTCTATGACACGGCCACGGGCAAGCTACTGCTGATCCCGCAGGGATCGCGCATCCTGGGCAAATACAACAGCCAGGTCAGCTACGGGCAGAGCCGAGTGCAGGTGGTGTGGAACCGGATCATCCTGCCCGACACGTCATCGCTGACGCTCGACAACCTTGTGGGCACCGACCCAGCGGGCTACTCCGGCCTGGAGGACGACGTGGACTGGCATTGGAAGCGCATCGTAGCGGGCGCGGTGCTGACGACGCTGCTCGGCGTCGGCGCCGAGCTGGCCGCGCCGGAGAACCGTCAGGACGGCAACCGCATCGTCATCGCCGGGCGCGATAGCGCCCAGGACAGCATCAATCAGGTCGGCCAGGAGATCACCCGGCGCAACATGAACATTCAGCCGACGTTGACCACGCGACCCGGCTTGTCGGTGCGGATCATCGTCAACCGGGATCTGGTGCTGCGGCCATACCAGCCGCTGTTCTTCAATCGGGGAGCTTCGCAATGAGCACGATCAAGAAGCTGCGGCTTGGACCACTGCCCAAGACCGAGAGCGTCAAACTGACCTTCGCCTGCCCGGCCGGGCTGAAAGCCGACCTTGAACGCTACGCCGCGCTACACGCTCAGGCGTATGGCGAAGCAGTTGATGCAGAGAAGTTGATCCCGCACATGCTGGAGGCGTTCATGGCCGGGGATCGGGGATTCAGGAAGGGCACAGCGGCCCGGAGCACGCCGCCAAAGCCAACCTGATGGCGGCGGCGCACACCATTGGACTGCCTCCATCGAACGCGCAGCCCGAGGCTGCGCGTTCTTCATTCTGGATGCCGCCGAACCTCTTGGGCTATGATGATACGCAAGCCCCCGCCGGTCATCGGCATTCGAGCACGACTCAGTGTGACGCGGCTTGCTCTCCCGACGCTCTTATGTGGCTCCTAGCCCAACAAGCCGCACCTCTGCAAAGCGGCGTCGAAAAGAGCTAACCTACTGTCCCATATGCCGTTTCAAGCCCTTCGTGGTTTTTACGAAAGGCTTGACACCGGCACTTTTTTGTGGTCGGTTTAAAAATGGCAGTCTCGCCCTAAATGTGCAGGCGCCGCAACTCGGGGTCCACTTCTCCCTGCTCCCAATGGTTGTCAAACTCTTCAACAAGTTCAATCGCTTCCAGTGGGGCATATGACACGGCATAACCGATAAACCGTTCAGGCTCTTGTTTGTAGAGTATGCCGCTCTTGTCGATCAATAAAAATTCACGGTGCAGGCAGGGTTCCAGTGAATTGAATTTTCGCATCTGGATGCGGCTGGGCAGGCGGTGACAGAGTTCCTTGAGCTGGTTGGTTTGGTGTCTGATTTGATAAAAATCCCTGACCAGTATGTTCACCCTGGCCTGCGGGTGGCTGGTGGCAAATGTGTAAATGGCATCGCAAAACCCGGTATTGCTGTAGATGGCCGCTTCCAGTCGCTCTGAGAAAATACGAATCTCCCGATGGGCCCGTTGCACCAGTACTACCGCCTGCTCACGGAATTGATCCAGACCCTCAACGGAAATTCTCTGGCGATCTTCTTCGGCAATTTCTTTCAGAACCGGTTTTGGTGTGTGATCTGTGTATTGGTGCAGGTCCAGTACCATTTTTCTGTGTGGGATACCTGCATCAAGAAAAGTTTCGCCCTGTGAAGTAAAACCGAAGCCCTCGTAAAAAGGTAATGCCTTGATCTGTGCATTCAGCATCAGTTCCTGTTGCCCCTCCCGGACGGCATATTTGATTATTTTTCGCATCAGTGCAGACCCGACACCCAGCTGCCGATAGTCCTTTAATACAGCCATTCTGCCAATCTGGCCATCTGGCAGCATCCTGGCTGTCGCCATAGGAATATCGCCAGGCCCAAACGCGAGCCAGTGTATGGCCACTGGATCGTGCTCATCAATCTCTTCTTCAATGGGTACATGCTGCTCTTCGACGAACACTTGATAGCGTATCGCCTCGAGCTGCACATTTGAGTTTTGCCAACTGGTTTGTTCAACGTCAATAGGAAAAAAATCAACGGTTTCCACAGAGCACCCCCCTCTTTTTGCTTATCTTAGCTGTGGGATGGCCATATAAACAGTGGTGGATGTTACGCTAAGATCAGTACTGGAAGACAACAAGGAATAAATGTGGGTGCTTTAAGCTTAAGGTTGATACTAGTGGCGATGTTATTGCCGGCGATGCTTTATGCCGACGATGCACCGGTAATTTTTGAATACGACGACCGTTTTCATCCGGTTTATTCTGATAGCGGCATGGTCGTATCCCAGGAGTATCTGGCCAGTCAGGTGGGCGCTGACATTTTGAAGCGGGGAGGTAATGCAGTGGATGCAGCCGTCGCCACCGGCTTTGCGCTGGCCGTTACGCTGCCCCAGGCCGGCAATCTCGGTGGCGGTGGGTTTATGATGGTCTATCTGGCCGAGAAAGATAAAACACTGGCTATCGATTATCGCGAAATGGCTCCGGCTGCGGCCCAACAGGATCAGTTTCTCGACCGCAACGGGGAAGTTGATAAATCCCTCTCCCGATTCAGCCATCAGGCTGCCGGTGTCCCCGGAACAGTGGCCGGCCTGGTTCATGCCCTTGAGCGCTACGGCACGATGAGTTTGTCGAAAGTGATGGCGCCGGCCATCGCACTGGCCAGAAAGGGTTTTGTTGTTAACCATGAGCTGGCCGCCTCACTTAAGAAGGCTGCACCTCGATTGCAGTCTAATCCGGCATCTTCCCGCTATTTTTTTCGCGCAGATGGTAAGCCGTTAAAGGTCGGCAGCCTATGGCGCCAGGCTGATCTCGCTACCACGCTGGAGCTTATCGCCACCAGAGGTGCCGATGGGTTTTATCGCGGCCCGGTTGCCAAACTGATTACGGATGAGATGGCGAGGGGGAATGGTCTGATTACAGTCCGTGATTTGATTAAATATCGGGTTGTTGAGCGCAGGCCTGTATCTGGAACCTATCGTGGTTATCGAATTGATTCCATGCCGCCCCCATCCTCCGGTGGCATTCATCTTATACAGATGCTCAATATACTGGAGGCATGGGATCTGGTTTCCCATGGCCACAATAGCGCCACTTACCTGCACCGCCTGATAGAGTCCATGCGGCGCGCCTATGCTGACCGCAGCAGGCACCTTGGTGATCCGGACCACTATCCGGTTCCAGTAGACCGGCTTATTGACAAGCAATACGCAGCGCAATTGCGCAAGGGCATTGACCTGAACAGGGCCAGTCGGTCGGAGGATGTCCAGCCACATCTGGTTGTGCCTGAAGAGAGTCCCCAAACGACCCATTTTGCCGTATGGGACGAGCAGGGTAATGTGGTGAGCAATACCTATACACTGAATTTTTCATACGGCAGTGGTATTGCTGTGACGGGCGGCGGGTTCCTGCTCAACAATGAAATGGATGATTTCTCGGCAAAGGCCGGGGTTCCCAATGCCTACGGGCTAACCGGTGAAGACGCCAATGCTATCGGTCCGGGAAAACGGCCCCTGTCTTCCATGACACCGACGATAGTATTCCAGGACGGAAAACCGGTTATGGCAACGGGCAGCCCGGGGGGCAGCACCATTATTACGGTGGTACTGCAGCATATTCTCAATCACCTCGATTTCGATATGAATGTTGCCGAAGCTGCTGCGGTGCCCCGCATTCATCACCAATGGTTGCCTGACCAGGTTGTGTTTGAGCGAGGTATTAGCCCCGATACTATCCGAATACTCGAGGAAATGGGGCATGAAACATCTCCTCACACCCGAGTGCTGGGCAAAGTTCAGGCTATTGCCGAACAGGGTGGTCGTCGTTCGGGCGTGACCGATACCCGTTGGCCCGGCGGTGGCGTTGCTATCGACAAGTAATTGACAGGTGATCGTCAGCAAGCCGAAGGTGGTGAGCTACTTATCGACCTGTTCGCCGTTTAAATAACGCTTGCCATCAATCGTGGCGCGTCGATCAACGTCCGCTTCATCGATCAATTCCGGGTACTTCGGTGCGGTCATGTAGCGGGCAAACCAGTCGCCCAACAACGTTTTATCTTCTGCCAGTTCCCTGAGCATGGCTTGTACCTGCTCGATAAAGGCAGGATCAATCGCTTCGGTTGCCATGTGAGGCGTAAGGGATGGGTCCCGGTAATAGCAGCTATTTCCCTGGGTCATCAGTTCTGTGGTGAGGTCGTCGAGCATGTCGGTGAGCGATGGTGACCTGAAACCGATCGAGTAGGTGAGACAATCATTTTCTGCGACCCCCCAATGGGAAATCCCCGGCGGCAGATAAAGCATGTCGCCTGGGTGGAGGACCCATTCATCCACTACCTCAAAGGCCTGCAGGATACGGAGTGGTGTGCCGGCTACAAGCGGTGATTGCTGATCGCAGAAATGGCCAACCTGCCAACGACGCTGTCCCTGACCCTGCAGAAGAAACACATCGTAGTAATCGAAGTGGGGTCCGACGCTACCGCCGACCGGGGCATAACTGACCATGACGTCATCGACTCGCCAGGGCGGCAGAAAATTGAAGTGGGGCAGTAAAGCCTTGACTTCCGGTACCCACAGATCGGCGCCCTGGACCAAAAGACTCCAACAGCTTTCAGGGAGTTGAGCGAAGATGCTCTCATCAAAAGGTCCATGCTGAAGCTCCCAGGGGCCGGACTCACCTTGTTCGAAGACAATTCGCGATTCCACCTCTTCTTCCAGAGACAGACCTGCCAGTTCGTCGGGCGTTAGTGGCGACTCAAAATTGGGGAAGGCATTCCGGATCAGCAGCGGTTTTTTCTGCCAGTATTCAGTGAGAAACTCCTCAGTCGACAAGGTTCCAAGAATGGATGGAATGGTCATGGCTGTCCTCGCTAAAACCTGGCGGCATTCAAAATTTGGTCTGCCTGGAGAAACTGGATAAAAATTAGATCGCTTTCGCCTGAGAGGGGGCGTTGCCAATGTAATTGGACGGTGTCAAAGCGAGCAGTTCGGTTTTGGCTGTTTCAGGGATATCCAGTGTGTCGACAAACGCCTGAATGGCTTCCCGCGTGATTGCCTGCCCACGTGTCAGGGCTTTCAGTTTTTCGTAGGGCTCCGGAATATTGTAACGGCGCATCACGGTTTGTACCGGTTCGGCAAGAACTTCCCATGCACCATCGAGATCAGCATCTAGTCGTAACTGGTTCAGTTCCAGTTTGCCTATACCCTTTAATGTCGATTGATAGGCGATCAGGCTGTACCCGAAACCCACACCCATATTGCGCAGTACAGTGGAATCGGTGAGATCCCTTTGCCAGCGGGAAATCGGCAGCTTTTGTGCCAAATGGGTAAAGATGGCGTTGGCAATGCCCAGGTTGCCCTCGGCATTTTCGAAATCTATCGGGTTTACCTTATGCGGCATGGTGGAAGAACCCACTTCTCCGGCAATGGTTTTCTGCTTGAAGTAGCCGAGAGAAATATAGCCCCAGATATCGCGGTTGAAGTCGATCAGGATAGTATTGAGCCGGGCAATGGCATCAAACAGTTCTGCAATGTAGTCGTGGGGTTCAATTTGAGTGGTATAGGGATTCCACTCCAGCCCCAGGCTCGTGATGAACGTTTCTGCATTACTTGCCCAGTCTACGGTTGGGTAAGCAGACAGATGCGCGTTGTAATTGCCAACGGCACCGTTAATTTTTGCCATCAACGATACCTGCCGAATCTGCGTGAGTTGACGGGTTATCCGGTAGACAACATTGGCGATCTCCTTGCCAACCGTAGTCGGGGAGGCAGTCTGTCCATGAGTACGAGCCAGCATGGGAACATCGGCATAACGGTGGGCCAGCTCGCTCAGTTGATGCACTATCTGGCCAACCTGTGGTAACAGGATTTGATCGCGCCCCTCCTTCAACATCAGAGCATGGGCGATGTTGTTGATATCCTCGGACGTACAGGCAAAGTGGACAAATTCTGATACCGCCAGTAATTCCGGGTTTGCAGCGATGGATTCCTTGAGAAAGTATTCAACCGCTTTTACATCATGGTTGGTGGTGCGCTCGATGTCTTTGATTCGTGCAGCATCCTGCTCAGCAAAATTGTCTACCAACTGATTCAGTACTTCGTTGGCGCTATCTGAAAATGGCGGGATTTCCTTCAGGTCCGGATGGGATGCCAGCTGTTGTAACCAGCGAACTTCCACGGTCACACGGTGTTTGATTAAACCAAATTCACTGAATGCCACCCGTAGTTGTTCAGTTTTGCTGCTGTAGCGACCATCAATCGGGGAGATGGCAGTAAGTTCAGAAAGGTTCATGAGATTATCTTGTGTCCGGATCAGGAAATCCGCAGATTTTACCCGATGTGGTTGGGGTTTTCAGGGAAAGTTACTGAGCGTCTTCAAGTTAGGTGCGCAACGTGTGAAGTTGAGCGAGGAGCTGTTTGCGGCTGAAAATCAAGTGATAGCGTTTGCCGCCCAGTTGATGCCACAGGATGGCTGCTCTGATGCCGGCAAAAAGCAGGCAGCGTATTCGTTGAGCAATGGAGTCCTGCTGCAGGTATCCCGCATAGCCATTTACCTGAATGCGGTAACGGAATGTACTGATGCTGTCCTGATAGATCTGCGCAAGATTCGCAATGACGTTGGTATGGCTAACTGAAGAGAAGTGGGTTGCCTGGCGATCAGCCTGTTCCAGCCGCTCTCCAATCATACTGATCATGGTTTTATTGTTCAGCAGTTTTCTGGATAGGTGGATGACACCCACTGCGTAACGTAGCGTGTCGGACTGCTTGGCGGTCGTCTGCAAGGTCAGTAGCTCCTGCAGGGTTTCCATACCCAATTGGAGGTTTTCAACTGAACCGAATACCTGTTCGGTGCTGTCCGGGTTTTGCTGAAACAGGCTCTCGATACAGACTTGAAAACGATCTGTGGGGATTGATCCGGTTTTTGCCAGCGTCTCGACGAGCTGGCAAGCTTGGAACACGCCACTGAGTGCAATAATCTGATCTTTTGTGGGTTTCTTTAGCAGCATAACGACTCGACTGAATTCCATGTGTGATTGATGACCCCACCACCCATACAAATCTCTCCATCGTAAAACACCACGGATTGTCCGGGCGTCACGGCTCGCTGTCGCTCATCAAACAGGACCTGATAACCATCGTCATTCTTCGTGACGGTACACTCCTGATCAGCTTGTCGGTAGCGAACCTTGGCTTTGCATCGGAATTCATTGTGGGCGGGTAATCCGTTGATCCAGTGGACTTCAGCAGTACTCAAGCTGTCACTGTACAAGAGTGGGTGCTCCGCACCCTGAGCGACAATCAGTACGTTCCTGGGGAGGTCTTTGCCCACCACGTACCAAGGGTCATCTGTGGCGCCTCGAAGGCCGCCAATACCCAGCCCCTGACGCTGTCCCAGTGTATGGTACATCAAGCCCTGATGGATACCGACAACAATGCCCTCCGGGTTTTCGATATCGCCGGGTTGTGCCGGTATGTATTGCTCGAGAAAATCCTTGAAACGACGTTCGCCGATAAAACAGATGCCGGTGGAGTCCCGTTTCTTTGCTGTAGCCAGGCCATATTGTTCCGCGAGAGCCCGCACGGCCGGCTTTTCTAGTTCACCGAGGGGAAACAGCGATTGGCAAAAAGCGGCCTCATCAACAGCGTGCAGGAAGTAGCTCTGATCTTTGTTGTTGTCCAGGCCTTTCAGCAGAAAGGTTTGCCCATTGCTGTCAAGGCGTCTTGCGTAGTGGCCAGTGGCGATAGACTCGGCGCCAAGAATCCGGGCGTAGTCGAGAAATGTCTTGAACTTGATTTCCCGGTTACATAGAACATCGGGATTCGGTGTGCGACCGGCTCTGTACTCGGCTAAAAAGTACTCAAAAACGTTGTCCCAGTATTCGGCAGCGAAATTGGCGGTGTGCAGATGAATGCCCAGCGAATCTGCAACGGCCTGGGCATCTGTGAGATCCTGGCGGGCAGTGCAGTAATCGGTGCCATCATCCTCATCCCAGTTCTTCATGAATAGACCTTCCACATCAAAACCCTGCTGTTGCAACAGCAAAGCAGTGACAGAGGAGTCTACGCCACCGGACATGCCGACAATGACTTTTTTGGGTGAGTTCATAAGGGAGCGGATTTTACCGGTGAGTTTTCAGTAAATCCAATGAATAGAAGATGCCTCTACGGTAATCTTCGATTGCTTCGAGAACCATGGGGCTCCGCAGTTGTTGTCGTTTTTGTAGTATTTCTTCATAAGTCAGCCAAACCGCCTCCTCAATATCCTGATCGATAACCCTAAGCGGGTCAGGCCGATCGGCATCTGCGGCAAAAGCCAGACGGTAGTAGGTTACGCCGTTTGCGGGCGCCCGAAAGGTCGTAAAGCTGATGATTGCAGCGGGTACAACATGCCAGGTGGTTTCTTCCAGCGTTTCCCTCGTGGCGGCTTCAATGGGCGTCTCTCCAGGTTCAACGTGTCCTGCGGGCTGATTGTATAGCTCGAGCCCGTTGCGAATTTCCCTGACCATGAGGAAGCGGTGTTCACGCTCTACAACCACGGCTACCGTCAGGTGAATTTGATCCATCATTTTGGCCTCCTTGGGCCCTGCCTGTGAGACTTTGTGGCAGGTAGGTGAATGGTTTCCCAGCGGTATTCCCCCGGCAGCAGGTTCTCAAGTGTCCAGTTACCAATGGCAACCCTGATCAGTCTCAGGGTGGGAAAGCCGGTTGCGGCGGTCATCCTGCGCACCTGCCTGTTTTTACCTTCTGAAATTTGCAGCTCTATCCAGCTGGTAGGCTGGTTCCGTCGTTGCCTTATGGGCGGATTTCGTATCCAGAGCTGGGGTGGCTCGATCAGTTTGATAGAAGCGGGTTGAGTGATACCGTCCCTCAGCTTCACGCCACGCACCAGTTGAGCTAATGCTGGTTGCGTTATTTTGCCCTCGAGCTGGGCCCAGTATGTTTTCTTCAGTTTGTGTCGCGGATTGCTGATGATTGATTGTAATTTGCCGTCATCTGTTAACAGGAGCAGGCCTTCCGAGTCATGGTCCAGCCGCCCCGCAGCATAAATATTTGGCTGTTTCAGGTAATGCCCCAACCCCGGGTGTCCATCACAATCAGAGAACTGGCTTAAGACGCCGTAGGGTTTATTGAAGAGCAGAAGATTGGCCATGGATTGGAAGCATATTTTTTGAGGCTAAAATGCCCTGAAGCCATGTAAATCAACTACAAGAGCACATGTGTTTGTGATAACATCTTATGCGTTTCTAAAGTTATACAACAATAAAACCAAGGATTATTTGTTCCAAACCGGACAATAACGCACTAGTAACCTACCCAACATATGGAGCCAACAATGGGATATCAGCACATCCAGATACCAACTGATGGTGAAAAAATTACAGTTAATTCCGATTATTCTCTCAATGTTTCCAATAACCCCATTATTCCGTTCATCGAAGGTGACGGTATCGGTGTAGACATCACGCCAGTGATGATCAAGGTTGTCGATGCTGCCGTTGAAAAGGCCTACGCGGGCAGCAAGAAAATTTCCTGGATGGAAGTTTATTGTGGCGAGAAAGCTGCAGAAATTTATGATGGTGACTGGTTTCCCGCCGAGACGCTGGATGCCATCAGAGAGTTTAGTGTTTCAATCAAGGGTCCATTGACGACGCCGGTGGGTGGTGGCTTTCGCTCATTGAATGTGGCTCTGCGTCAGGAGCTTGACCTGTATGTCTGTCAGCGTCCGGTTCGCTGGTTTCAGGGCGTTCCTTCACCGGTAAAAAAACCGGGTGAAGTGGACATGTGCATCTTCCGTGAAAACTCAGAGGATATTTATGCCGGCATCGAGTGGCGTGCAGGCACTGATGAAGCCAAGAAGGTCATTAATTTCCTCCGCAATGAAATGGGCGTGACCAAAATCCGCTTCCCGGAAAATTGCGGTATTGGTGTCAAACCTGTCTCAGAGCAGGGCACCAAACGCCTGGTCAGTAAAGCGATTCAATATGCGATTGATCAGGACAAATCCTCTGTCACCCTAGTTCACAAAGGTAACATCATGAAATTCACCGAAGGTGCTTTTTGTGATTGGGGCTTTGAAGTGGCCAGAGATGAATTTGGCGCGAAGCCTCTGGATGGTGGGCCTTGGCAGGTCATGAAGAACCCGAACACCGGTAAAGAAATTGTTATTAAAGAAGTGATTGCAGATGCGATGTTGCAACAGGTTCTTTTGCGTCCGGCTGAATATGATGTCATTGCCACGCTTAATTTGAATGGTGACTACCTGTCGGACGCACTTGCTGCCCAAGTGGGCGGTATTGGTATCGCACCAGGTGCCAACCTCTCTGATAATATAGCTATTTTTGAGGCTACCCACGGTACTGCGCCAAAATATGCTGGCCAGGATAAGGTTAACCCCGGTTCACTGATTCTCTCTGCTGAAATGATGCTTCGGCACATGGGTTGGAATGAAGCCGCTGATTTGATTATCAAAGGGATCGAGGGCGCAATTTCCGAGAAAAAGGTCACATACGACTTTGAGCGTCTTATGGATGGCGCAACCTTGTTGTCGTCATCTCAGTTTGGCGATGCGATGATCGCCAGAATGTAAGCCCTGTTATTTAAAAGCCCCCGCCTCAGGAGTGGTGCGGGGGCTTTTTTATGACCGGGGAGACACTAATTATTCCCATTCTCAAACTGTTCGACGGACTCAGGTTCTGTCGTGGTAACCTCAGTGTTATTGGTCAAGGGCATAATGTTAGATGCATGCAGGCCTTTTTGGCCCTCGGCAAGATCAAATGACACCTCTTGGCCAGCCTTTAAGGTCTTGTAACCTTCCATATTGATGGCTGAATAGTGGGCAAAGACATCACTAACGCCATCTGACGACAGAATAAACCCGTAGCCTTTAGCATTGTTAAACCACTTGACTGTTCCTGACGGCATACTCAACCTCTCATCGGGTTTTCTATTATAAGCATGGCTGTTATACAACCGCAGGTTATAACCCTGCCAATTCAATAGGATTTATAGTGTTTATTTTTTGCTCAAGGGCGTTTTCTATAATGAAAAACCGATCAAGTCAAGTCTCCCATAATCGCAAAAAATCGACATAAACTTATTCTTAACACTAGAATAGGGCCGCAAATAGCGTATTAATATGTAAGATAGAAGCCGTTGATTCCGACAAGATTTATGAAAATGAGCTTGAAGATTTATTTTGGTCACAAAGATGATGAGCAACAGGAGTGGCAACACAATACCGCTGCTGTTGTCGAAGCAGCATCACCTGAACTCAAACGCCCAAAGAGATACAAGGTGGTTCTGTTTAATGATGATTATACTCCGATGGAGTTTGTTGTAGGTTTACTGGAAATCTTCTTTGGCATGAATCGTGAGGTGGCGACGCGGGTAATGCTGAAGGTCCATTTGGACGGCAAGGCCGTATGTGGTGTATACACGAAGGATGTTGCAGAAACCAAAGTCGCACAAGTGAATGAGTATGCCAGAAAGAATGAACATCCATTACTTTGCGAAGTAGAACCCTCGGAAGATGATGATCTCTAAAGTAGAGTTTAAAGGTATCGATATATGTTAAGCAGAGAGCTTGAGCTCAGTCTGAATAAGGCCTTTAAAGGGGCCCGTCACAAACGTCATGAATTCATGACGGTAGAACATCTACTACTCGCGTTGCTGGACAACGAGTCAGCACTCAAGGTATTGAGAGCCTGTGGCGTCGACATCAATGTACTTCGCCATGACCTGGATGAGTTTATTGAGTCTACAACACCAATAATCCCTGATGAGCTTGATGAAAGGGACACTCAGCCAACACTCGGTTTTCAACGCGTTCTTCAGCGAGCTGTGTTTCATGTGCAGTCCTCCGGTAAAAGCGAGGTTCAGGGTGATAATGTACTGGTTGCGTTATTCAGTGAGCAGGAAAGTCAGGCCGTGTACTTCCTCCGTCTGCAAAATGTAGCCAGAATCGATGTGGTTAACTATCTTTCCCACGGAATTTCCAAATACGCAGACCAGTCGGAGCAGCACGATGGTGAGTCTCCTCAGGAAGAAAGTGCCGCTGATGCGGAAAACAACAGCAGTAGTCTGCTGGAGCAATTCACCACTAATTTAAATGCCCAGGCTAGCAAAGGCTATATCGATCCCCTAGTGGGGCGTGTTGAGGAGGTGGAGCGTGTCTGCCAGGTGCTGGCTCGTCGTCGCAAGAATAATCCACTACTGGTCGGTGAAGCCGGTGTGGGTAAAACGGCTATCGCTGAAGGCCTCGCTAAAATGATCGTCGAAGACAAGGTGGCAGATACGCTTCGTAATAGCGTTGTCTATGCCCTCGATCTTGGCGATTTGCTTGCGGGCACTAAATACCGTGGTGACTTTGAGAAGCGGTTCAAAGGTGTGCTTGCCGAACTCCGTGAGAAGGAGGGTGCGATCCTCTTTATCGACGAAATTCATACCATCATCGGTGCTGGTGCTGCGTCCGGTGGTGTTATGGATGCCTCAAATTTGTTAAAGCCCCTTTTGACGTCCGGAAAAATCCGTTGTATCGGTTCGACGACTTTTCAGGAGTATCGTGGCATTTTTGAAAAAGACAGGGCGCTGTCTCGTCGCTTCCAGAAAATTGATGTGTCTGAACCTACTGTTGAGGAGACTGTGGGCATTCTCAAGGGGCTCAAGTCCCGTTTTGAAGAGCATCACAAGCTGAAGTTTACCCAGGCGGCCCTGAAAGCTGCAGCAGAGTTGTCTGCACGTCACATTAACGATCGTTTTCTGCCAGACAAGGCAATAGACATCATTGATGAAGCGGGTGCCTATCAGCAGTTGCAGCCACCGTCGAAACGAAAAAAAGTCGTCGGTGTCGGCGATGTGGAGGCGATTGTCGCGAAGATGGCAAGAATTCCGCCAAAAAGTGTCTCTGCCTCTGACAAGGAGCAGCTGAAAGGCCTCACAGACAAGCTGAAAATGGTAGTTTTTGGCCAGGATGAAGCGATTTCAGCACTTTCTACGTCAATCAAGCTGGCCCGTGCAGGCCTTAGAGAAGGCGAAAAGCCGATTGGTTCTTTCCTGTTTTCCGGGCCGACAGGTGTGGGTAAAACCGAGGTGTCGCGGCAACTGGCTGAAGTGCTGGGTATTGAATTGTTGCGTTTTGACATGTCGGAGTATATGGAGCGGCATACCGTCTCCAGGCTGATAGGTGCCCCCCCGGGTTATGTGGGTTTTGACCAGGGTGGGTTGTTAACGGATGCTGTGACTAAAAATCCCCATGCTGTTGTTTTGCTTGATGAAATTGAGAAGGCCCACCCGGAGGTTTTCAACCTTTTACTGCAAGTAATGGACCACGGGACACTTACTGATAACAATGGGCGAAAGGCCGATTTCAGAAATATCATTCTGATTATGACGACCAACGCCGGTGCCGAAGAGATGAGTCGCAGCTCGATTGGTTTTACCACTCAGGACCATACAACGGATGGCATGGCCGCGATTACCAAACTGTTTACACCGGAGTTCAGGAATCGCCTTGATGCAATTATTCAGTTCAAGTCGCTGGACAGCAGCGTGATTCATACCGTGGTTGACAAGTTCCTCAGCCAGTTGCAACAACAGCTGGATGACAAACGCGTATCACTTGAGGTTGATGACGAAGCGAGAGACTGGTTAGCTAAACGTGGCTATGATGAGAAAATGGGTGCTCGCCCCATGGCTCGTTTGATACAGGAAAAAATCAAGAAACCACTAGCTGAAGAAGTGTTGTTCGGCAATTTATCTTCCGGAGGCGTTGTACACGTTTCTGTATCGGAAGACGGTGAATTGCTGATTGAGACAGAGGTTGAAGAGGCTTGATTATGATGTCAAAAGGGTCGAATTAGCGAGCACGATAGGTGATTCGACCCTTGCTCAAGTCATAGGGTGTGAGTTCGACCTTGACCTTGTCTCCGGTCAGGATGCGTATGTAATTTTTGCGCATTTTTCCGGAAATATGTGCTGTAACAATGTGCCCATTCTCCAGTTTTACGCGAAAAGTTGTATTGGGAAGTGTGTCTACCACTTCACCTTCCATCTCAATATGATCTTCTTTCGACATGCTGCCTGTATTCTCCGCGAACGGTTTCTTCTGGAAGTGGCGCATTCTGCCTGAAAATCGGGTAATGTCAATTCATTGGTGCCCATTCACCATCTCTGAGCAACTCCAACGGTTGATATCTGTCCTTGTAAGCCATTTTTGGGCTATCCTTTATCCAGTATCCTAAGTAAAGGTAGGGAAGCCCCAACTCTCTTGCCAACATAAGCTCTGCCAAAATCGAGAAAGTGCCAAGGCTGCGCTTCGACAACCTTGGTGAGTAGTAAGTGTAGATGGCGGATAGGCCGTCGTTGAGAATGTCCACAAGACCTGCCGCGACCAGTTCGCCCTTTAAGCGAATCTCCATCATGGCGCTATAGTCATGAATATTACTGATGAAGTCACGATATTGACCAATGGTCGGCGGATACATATCACCGTCGGCATGGCGGCTGTTGAGGTACTGCCTGTAAAGAGGGTAGTGCTCGCTTTCGTTGACCATACGGGTCAGCCAAATACTGAGATCGCCGTTTTGCTTACGACACCGACGCTGTTGGCGGTTGGGTTTAAATTGCGCGACCGGAATCCTGGCAGGAATACAAGCGTTACAATGCTTGCAGCGAGGAGCATAGATATACCGTCCACTGCGACGAAAACCCAGACCAGATAAGTAACTGTAGAGATTTTGATCAACCTTTAGGCTGGGATCGACAAACGCCGTTGTCGCTTGTTGATGTTCAAGATAACTACAGGCATGAGGCTCAGTCAGAAAAAGTCTGATGGCCTTGACATCTGGTGAAATATCCCTGGACATAATAATACTGCTTAACTTGGTGAATGTTGTCTTGTCAGTTTAAACCCGTGGGGGAATTATGCCTAAAACCTCCATCGAAAGGCTTGTCTTTCAATTCTTGTAGCTGGTCGAGAAACACTGCTCGCGGAATGGTTGTTGCGCCCATTGAAAGCAAGTGGTCGTTACTGATCTGGCAATCGATCAAACAGGGTTCCCCTTGACGGCACATTATTTCAGCCAATATCACAAGGGCTATTTTGGAAGCGTCTTTAACTAGGCTGAACATCGACTCACCGCAAAACACATGTCCTATCAGGACGCCATATAATCCGCCGACAAGTATGTTGTCCTGCCAGATTTCGACTGAGTGTGCAAAACCTTCTCGATGAAGCGCATTGTAGGCGCGCTTCATTTCATGGGTAATCCAGGTTCCGCTGAGGCTGTTAGACCTGAGGGCAGCACAGAGCTCGATAACTGACGAAAAAGCGGTGTTAGTACGTACTTGGTAGTTACTGCGTTTTATCGACTTCTTTAGTGATCGTGAAATATGTATCTGTTCCGGGTAAATAACTGCCCGGGGATCGGGAGACCACCACAATATGGGTTGCCCATGCTCGTACCAGGGGAAAATACCCTGACGATAGGCGGACAAAAGAGTCGTTGTTGTAAGGTTCCCGCCAATAGCCAGTAGCCCTGCTGGTTCTTTCAAAGCCTTTTCAGGATTTGGAAAAATCGGGTTCATGTTATCAAGCGGGGTTAACTTTTCTTGCATTATCAAGCTAACGCATCAAGATATTTTTCGGCATCCAGCGCCGCCATGCAACCGGAACCGGCAGAAGTGACAGCCTGACGATACACATGATCTGCAACATCGCCAGCGGCAAAGACACCGTCTATGCTGGTGGCTGTGGCATTTCCATCGCTACCTCCATGAACAATGATATAGCCATTTTTCATCTCGAGCTGGTCTGTAAATATATCCGTGTTCGGTTTGTGGCCAATGGCAATAAATACACCCGATAATGCGATGTTTGTGGCTTCGCCATCAAGCGTGCTCACAGCGCGCAACCCTGTAACCCCGGTGTCATCACCCAGTACTTCGTCCAGAGTGTGATTCCAAAGGAGTGTGATGTTGCCGTTCTTGGCGCGATCAAATAGCTTATCCTGTAATATTTTTTCGGAGCGCAGGGTCTCTCGCCGATGAATCAGTGTGACCTCACTGCAGATATTTGACAGGTAAAGCGCTTCCTCGACAGCGGTATTACCACCGCCGATAACAGCGACTTTTTGTCCGCGGTAGAAAAAGCCGTCACAGGTGGCACAGGCACTTACGCCTTTGCCCATGAACGCTTCTTCCGATGGTAATCCGAGGTACTGCGCGGAAGCCCCTGTGGCAATAATCAGTGCATCGCAACTGAAGGTTTGACTGCCCTTAAGCAAAAACGGGCGCTGTTTTAAGTCAACATGCTCAATATGATCAAAAATGATGCGTGTATCAAAGCGCTCAGCGTGAGCCTGCATACGCATCATCAAGTCAGGCCCCTGCACACCCTCTGCATCGCCAGGCCAGTTATCCACATCCGTGGTCGTGGTCAACTGGCCCCCCTGCTGCATGCCGGTAATAATGACAGGGTTGAGGTTGGCGCGTGCAGCATAGACAGCAGCAGTATATCCAGCGGGTCCGGAGCCGAGGATGATCAGTTTATGGTGTTGTACAGCCGACATATATTAGGGTTTCCTGCAGAATTGGGTTTCAGTTAGGCCCAAAGAGCCGATGACTATCATAAAGAATGGAACAAGGCATACAAAATAGCATTTCTCTATGGGCGAAATATACCGGGATTATGCCGTCTCGCACCGCTGGTATTTCAACTTGCTGCCATTACAATAGCGAACAGCAATGAAAAACCTGGATGGCCCAGTTGAGTAGAGAGAAGCAGCAATCAAAACCCCGTGATTATAATGGTGAGCAGTCGTCCTCCAGGGGGCAGCTCATTCTGAGAGAGGGTGCGCTGATTGGCTGGCTGTCTGTCTGTGCATATCTGTTGCTGGCGTTTATCAGTTATACCCCGAGTGATCCTGGCTGGTCTCATACTGGTGTTGAGAATAGGGTCGAAAATGCTGCGGGCCCGATGGGCGCCTGGTTGTCGGATGTGTTTTTTTCCCTGTTTGGCTACATTTCCTATCTTTTCCCTATTTTGCTGGCCGTACGGGCATGGGGTGTATTCCGTGCCTATCGTCAGCAACGGGGTGGTTTTGACGGCGTTGTCTTTGCGTTGCGTATTCTGGGGCTGATTCTCGTGATGTCCTGTGCCACCTCTCTCGTTGCCCTGCACTACGGCAGTGTGCCAACTTCGCTGCCCTTTGGGGTCGGCGGCATATTGGGAGCATCCGTTTCTGCGGCGGCGTCTACAGCCTTCAGTTTTGTTGGCAGCACATTAATCCTTCTGGCGATTTTTCTATTCGGTCTTACGGTATTTACGGATTTGTCATGGATGGCATTAATAGATGGTGCGGGGCGCCTCACCCTGCGAGGACTTGAGTTGGTGCGGCACAGCATTGCCGGTTACAGGGTTCGACGGGAAGAAGCCCGGCATGCGGAAGTCGCTCAATCTCATCGGCGGGAGGTAAAAGCCAAAAGGGCGGCAAAAGAGGCAACGCGTATTCCGCCCACTATTCAAACACCGGTAAAACAGGAATCCGTTAGTGTCCGCGTGCAAAAAGAGCGGCAAAGTCCGCTTTTTGACGAGCCAGTCAGCGGCAGCTTACCCCCTATCAACTTGTTGGATAAAGTAGATAAAAGCGGTGATAAGGGCTATTCGAGAGAATCTCTTGAAGCGATGTCCCGGCAACTGGAGGTGAAACTCCAGGATTTTGGTATCAGTGCCGAAGTGGTTGAGGTCTTGCCGGGGCCGGTAGTTACCCGTTTTGAGCTGCAGCCTGCAGCCGGCGTAAAAGCGAGCAGAATCAGCAATCTGGCAAGAGACTTGGCCCGTTCTCTGGCGGTTGTCAGCGTCAGGGTTGTAGAGGTGATTCCCGGCAAATCGGTAGTCGGTATTGAGATACCCAACGAGCACCGTGAAATTGTCCGTCTTGCAGAAGTGCTGTCTTCGGAAACCTACGAGCACGCCAAGTCCCCCTTAACACTGGCTTTGGGAAATGATATTTCAGGTTTCCCCGTCGTCGCCGATCTGGGAAAAATGCCTCATTTGCTGGTTGCGGGCACCACGGGCTCAGGGAAGTCGGTTGGCATTAATGTGATGTTACTGAGTCTTCTCTACAAGGCTGGTCCGGAAGATGTGCGGTTGATTCTGGTAGATCCAAAAATGTTGGAGCTATCGGTTTACGAGGGGATTCCCCATTTGCTGACGCCGGTGATCACCGATATGAAGGATGCTGCCAGTGGTCTGCGCTGGTGCGTCGGAGAGATGGAGCGCCGCTATAAATTGATGTCTGCCATGGGTGTGCGGAACCTGGCCGGGTTTAACCGAAAGGTCGCTGACGCCGCTGCAGCAGGAAAATCTATTCCTGACCCATTGTGGCGCCCCGATGAGAATGCCAGTTTGTTTTCGGAAGAGGGTGGTCAGACGCCGCCGGATCTCGAAAAACTGCCCTATATCGTAGTGGTCATTGACGAATTTGCCGACATGATGATGATTGTCGGCAAGAAAGTGGAACAGTTGATCGCCCGTATCGCGCAGAAGGCGAGGGCAGCAGGGATTCATTTGATTCTTGCCACGCAACGTCCATCAGTCGACGTGATAACCGGGCTGATCAAGGCCAATATACCGACTCGTATAGCATTTCAGGTCTCTTCCAAAATTGATTCAAGAACCATCCTCGACCAGGGTGGGGCAGAGCAGCTACTGGGGCACGGAGATATGTTATATCTACCCCCAGGCACCAGTGTGCCAATTCGGGTGCATGGTGCTTTTGTGGACGACCATGAAGTTCACAAAGTGGTTGCCGACTGGAAACGCAGGGGAGAGCCCCAGTATCTTGATGAGATCACTGACGAAGGGGCGACCAGCTCAATTCTGGTCCCCGGGTTTTCTTCAGAGGGTGGCGATGCAGATAATGATGGCGAATCTGACCCACTGTATGACGAGGCGGTAGCTATCGTTCTGAAAACACGCAAAGCGTCCATCTCATCCGTGCAGAGAAAATTGCGTATTGGCTATAATCGCGCTGCACGATTGATAGAACAAATGGAAGTTTCTGGTGTGGTGAGTGAAATGGGGACCAACGGTAATCGGGAGGTCCTGGCACCCGGGGCGGGAAGAGACTAATGGACATCATTGATGAGGCAGGCACAGTTGAATAGAGTTTGGCATTCGCTTCTTCTGCTTTTCTTGGTGTCGATCAGCACGTTGCTTTTTGCTGAAGGTGCGGCAGATGCCGCCCAAAAACTGCGCGAAAAACTGATTGGTCTGAATACGCTGGATACAGCGTTCATTCAGGCCGTCTATACCACTGAAGGTGATCTCCTGCAGCAAACATCTGGTCATCTTCAGGCTGCCAGACCAGGCCAGGTGCGATGGGAAACATCCCCTCCCATGGAGCAATTGATTGTTTCTGATGGCACAACGCTCTGGCTGTTTGATCCCGATCTTGAGCAGGTAACTGTTCGACCCTTTAGCGATGATCTCAGCAAAACGCCAGCAGTGCTTTTTATTGGTGATCTGGCTGCACTTGAACAGAATTACCGGGTGTCTGTGGAGCTCGACCAGCTGATGGTTTTCACCTTGATTCCTCTGACGGATGACAATCTCTATGAAAAGCTGACACTCAGCTTTGCTGGCAAGAAACCCACTGGCATGAAACTCTGGGATGGTCTGGGTCAACGCACTGAAATAGACTTTTCAAATGCCAAATTGAATTGTCCGTTATCCCCCGAGCTATTCACGTTTATACCACCGGAGGGGGCTGATATTCTCCGCGATGAATAGTGATCTGTTCGCTCAGAATATCGCCCAGCCGCTGGCAGCCCGAATGCGTCCACGTTCGCTGGACGAATTTGCCGGGCAAGCGCATTTGATTGGTGAAGGGCGGTCTCTCCGTGAGGCAATCCAGTCTGGTCAACTACATTCAATGGTCTTTTGGGGCCCGCCAGGGGTGGGTAAAACCACCCTGGCTCGTCTGGTGGCCAACTCTGTGGATGCCCATCTGGAAGCGGTCTCTGCCGTTTTGGTTGGGGTAAAAGAGATCAGGGCTGCGATTGCCCAGGCCCAAGCGATTCGCGATCAGCAGTCGCGCCGAACAATCCTTTTCGTTGACGAAGTACACCGTTTCAATAAATCGCAACAGGATGCATTTTTACCCTATGTGGAAGATGGCACTGTCGTGTTGATCGGTGCGACCACAGAAAACCCGTCTTTTGAGCTGAACAATGCATTGCTTTCGCGTTGCCGGGTATACGTTTTGCGCAGTCTCGATGCTGCGCAGCTGACACGTATTATTCAGCAGGCCCTGAGTGATACTGAAAGAGGCCTGGGTGCAAGAAAGCTCGATATGGCAGAGGATGCGGTACAGTTATTAGTAGCTGCCGCTGATGGCGATGCCAGAAAAGCCCTCAACCTGCTGGAAATCGCCAGTGATCTCGCGAATAACGGACAAATCACCCGGGATGTGGTGGAAGAAGTACTGCTGGGTGATACCCGTCGCTATGACAAGGGCGGGGAATACTTTTACGACCAGATTTCCGCACTCCACAAGGCGGTGAGAGGCTCTTCACCGGATGCTGCGCTCTATTGGTATACGCGCATGCTGGATGGCGGCTGTGATCCTCTTTACATCGCCCGCCGTGTGGTAAGAATGGCCAGTGAGGATATTGGCAATGCCGATCCGCGAGCTTTGAGTATTGCCCTCGATGCCTGGCAAACCCAGGAGCGTTTGGGTAGTCCGGAGGGTGAGTTGACTATTGCCCAGGCTGTTCTCTATCTCGCGGCAGCGCCGAAGAGTAATGCCGTTTATCAGGCCTTTAATCAGGCCAAAGCTGATGTGCACAGCATGCCAAGCCATGATGTTCCCCTGCATTTGCGAAATGCACCCACTGCGCTGATGAAATCCCTTGATTATGGCGCAGAATATCGTTATTCACACAATGAGCCGGGGGCCTACTCACCCGGAGAAAATTATTTTCCCGAGGCACTCAAAAACAAGCAGTACTACTTCCCCTCAGATCGGGGATTAGAGAAACAGATCGCCGAAAAACTCCGCCATCTCCGTAATCAGGATGAAGCGAGCACTGTCAAACGTTATCAGGGGAATGATTGATGCAATGGCTAATGGTTGCGGCTGGCGGCGCGCTGGGGGCAATGGCCCGCTTTGGTGTGAATTCGCTGGTCTTTTCGCTGTTCGGTAACCGTTTTCCCCTCGGTACCTTGCTCGTTAATGTGGCTGGTTCTGTATTGATGGGTGTTTTTTACGTACTCATCATAGAGCGTGGCATACTGCCCGCCGCATTAAGGGATCTGTTGATGGTGGGTTTTATCGGTGCATTCACGACTTTCTCAGCCTTCTCGCTTGATACGCTCGCTTTGTGGCAAAATGGCCACCTTGCGCTGGCTGGCGCCTATGTTTTTCTGAGCTTGGTCTTATGCCTCTCTGGAACCCTGGTTGCCATTGTGCTGACTCGTTTGCTTTAGGACTTTCCCTCCCCATGCTGGATCCCAAATACGTTCGCTCTCAACCGGAAACTGTGGCCGCAGCCCTGGCAGTAAAGGGTTTTACTCTCGATGTCGAAAAACTCAATCAACTGGGGGCACTGCGTCGTGACCTTCTGGAAAAAGCCCAATCACTGCAGGCCGAACGAAATGCCTATGCAAAATCCATGGGCAAGGCGATTGCCGAGGCCAAGGCGCGAGGTGAAGATATTGCGCCTCTTAAAGAGAAGGGCGAGGCGTTAAAAATTGCTGCCTTGAAAGCTGACGATTCGCTCGACGCTGTTCAGCGTCAATTGGATGATTATTTGCGCAATGTGCCCAATATCCCCGATAAGGAAGTACCATCAGGCAAATCAGAAGATGATAACGTAGAGGTTCGTCGCTGGGGCCAACCCAGAACTTTTGATTTTGAAGTGCGGGATCATGTGGACCTTGGTGAGCGTTGTGGACTCCTTGATTTTGAAACAGCCACCAAAATTACCGGTTCTCGTTTCTCCGTTATGCGCGGGGATATTGCCCGGTTACATCGTGCACTGATCCAGTTCATGCTGGACACACATACGCTCGAGCACGGCTACCAGGAAATCAATGTGCCGTATATCGTCAACAGCGAGTCGTTGTTTGGTACAGGACAGTTGCCGAAATTTGAAGAAGATCTTTTTAAGTTAACCGACGATCGCGACCTTTATCTGATCCCGACGGCCGAAGTCCCCGTCACCAATGTCTTTCGCGATGCCATTCTCGATGCGACTCAATTGCCGGTAAAATTTGCCTGTCACAGCCCCTGTTTTCGCAGCGAAGCCGGCAGTTATGGCAAGGATACGCGCGGCATGATACGTCAGCATCAATTTGAAAAGGTAGAGTTGGTTCAGTTTGTCCATCCGGAAAAATCCACCGAAACACTGGAGCAACTGACCAACCACGCAGAGCTAATATTGCAGAAGCTGGAGCTTCCATACCGAACCATTATCCTCTGTGGTGGCGACCTGGGTTTTTCTGCCGCTCGCACCTATGATATTGAGGTATGGCTGCCATCCCAGCAGCGTTACCGCGAAATCTCATCCTGTAGTAACTTTCGTGATTTTCAGGCCCGTCGGATGCAAGCCCGCTGGCGCAATCCGGAGACCGGCAAACCAGAATTGTTGCATACCCTGAACGGCTCTGCACTGGCTGTGGGACGTACGCTGTTGGCGGTGATGGAAAATTACCAGCAGTCAGATGGCACCATCATTATTCCCGCGATACTGCGGCCCTATATGGGTGGTCAGGCCAGCATTGGCTGAGAAAGTGCCTATTGAGTCAGAGTTTAACGATGGATCTGTTACCCTTATTTCATAACCTTCGCGATAGACGCTGCGTCATGGTTGGCGGCGGTGAAATAGCCCTGCGAAAACTCCGCCAGCTAATTGCTGTTGGTGCCGCTATTGAGGTAATTGCTCCAGAGATTAATTCATCCATTCAAAAACTGGCTCATGAATCTGGCCTGACACTTGTAAACCGTGAGTTTGATGATGCTGACCTCGACGGAGCGGTCCTGGTGGTTGCGGCCACGAATGACACAGCGGTTAACCGGCGTGTCTCAAAGCTCGCCCAGACCAGGAACATTCCTGTCAACGTGGTAGATAGCCCTGAACTGTGCAGCGTCATTTTTCCCTCTATCGTTGATCGATCCCCAGTGCAGATAGCCATCAGTAGTGCCGGTACCGCGCCGGTATTAGCGAGAATGCTTCGTACCCGGTTGGAATCATCAATCCCTGCCGGTTATGGCAAGCTTGCAGCAATGGCCGGGAAATATCGTGATCATGTTAAGCGTAAGATCAATGATGGACTTTCCCGTAAAGCTTTCTGGGAAGAAGTTTTTGAGGGCGATATTGCGGAATTGGTTTACGCAGAAAAACTGGATGAAGCGGAAAGTCGCATTCAGCAGAAATTAGCTAACCCCGCTTCAAAAAAACTCGGAGAGGTTTATCTAGTAGGCGGTGGACCGGGTGACCCCGATCTCCTGACCTTCCGCGCGCTGCGCTTGATGCAGAAGGCGGATATCGTCCTTTATGACCGGTTGGTTTCAAAGGAAGTGTTGGCATTGGTGCGTCGTGATGCTGAGTTGATTTATGTTGGAAAAACCGCCGGCGAGCATCCGGTCACCCAGGATAATATCAATGAGAAGCTTGCTGAATATGCCCTGCAAGGCAAGCGCGTTTTGCGTCTGAAGGGTGGCGACCCTTTTATTTTTGGCCGTGGTGGTGAAGAAATTTCACACCTTGCGGAACGTGGAATTCCTTTTCAGGTTGTACCGGGTATAACCGCCGCTTCAGGCTGTGCCAGCTATGCGGGCATCCCCCTGACTCACCGAGACTATGCACAGTCGGTTCGTTTTATAACAGGCCACCTGAAAGACAATTCATTGGATTTGAACTGGCAGGATCTTGTTTCACCGAATCAGACCCTGGTGTTTTATATGGGGCTCAGTGGACTGGAGAGTATTTGCCGCGAGTTGATTCGACGCGGAAAAGCACCGGAGACACCGGCAGCATTGATAGAGAAGGGTACAACTGTCAATCAGCGGGTGTTTATTGGCGACTTGAGAACTTTGCCAGATAAAGTTCGTGAAGCCAGTGCCAAGGCCCCAACCTTGATCATTGTGGGTGATGTGGTCAAACTTCACGAGAAGTTGTCCTGGTTTAAGCAATAAACCTGAAATAAAGGAGAAATCATGGCTGACCATGATGTTGATCTGTTTGTGATTGGTGCTGGTTCTGGCGGGGTAAGAACAGCACGTATGTGTGCGCAGCAAGGGCTGCGAGTCGTGATAGCCGAATCCCAGTATCTTGGTGGAACCTGTGTCAATGTCGGCTGTGTTCCCAAAAAACTTTTCGTGTATGCATCTTCGTTCCGCGAGGAATTTCGTACTGCCAAGGGGTTCGGTTGGCATGTGGGTGAGTCAAGTTTTGACTGGCCCACCCTTCGGGATAATAAAAATCGTGAAATCCAGCGGCTTAATGATATCTACGGTAACTTACTTGATAAGGCCGGTGTGGAACTGGTTGAGGGTTGGGCCAAAATCCTCAGTCCAAATACTGTTGAAGTAAATGACCAGGTTTACCGGTGCAAAAAAATATTGATTGCCACGGGGGGTACGCCCTTTGTGCCGGACTTTCCCGGTAAAGAATACGCCATTACATCTAACGAAGCTTTTTATCTGGATAGCCTCCCGGACCGTATAGTGATCGTTGGTGGCGGCTATATCGCCATCGAATTTGCCGGGATATTCAATGGGCTCGGCGTTGAGACCCACTTGTTGTATCGCGGTGGCCTGTTTCTTCGTGGCTTCGATCAAGACGTACGTGAAGTTCTAAAAGAAGAGCTAGAAAAACAAGGGGTTAACATTCACTTCTCAACTGATATCGAGACTATAGAAAAAATGGATAGTGGTCTTTTCAGGGCAGCCCTCAATAATGGCGACAGCATTGAAGCGGGCCTTGTGATGTATGCGACAGGTCGCCGCCCAAACATTGACGGACTTGGCCTTGAGAATACAACCATTGAAACCCGCTCAAATGGTGCGATCGTTGTGGATGATTATTTCCAAACCGCAGAACCATCAATCTATGCCATTGGTGATGTCATTGGTCGAGTTGAATTAACGCCCGTCGCCATTAACGAGGGCATGGCACTGACCAAAACCCTTGTCACAGGTGTGCCCACGACAATCGACTATACAAATATCCCTACAGCCGTATTCAGTCAGCCCAATACAGCATCAGTCGGCTTAACAGAGGAGAAGGCCAGAGAGGAATACGGTGACAACCTCCGTATCTATCGAAGCAAATTCAGGGCGATGAAAGAGACACTAGGCGGCGGAGACGGGAAAGTCTTTATGAAGCTGATCGTTGTCAATGATAACGACAGGGTTGTTGGTTGCCATATGGTGGGTGAGGGTGCCGGTGAAATCATCCAGGGAATCGCGATAGCTGTAAAAATGGGCGCTACCAAAGCGGATTTTGATGCCACGATAGGTATTCATCCGACCGCGGCTGAAGAATTTGTGACCATGCGCGATGCGACCTAGAAAGAGAAATGTTCTGTAGCTGTTTAAAACACTTTTAAATTACCGTTTTATTCAACAGGATCATTTTTTCAGAGGGATAGGGGTGTCTCGACTATCGAGGCACAGCACGGATAAATCGAGCCCTAATCCCTTCTGCTGTCGTCTGGTCGTGAAAGGACAAAGACGTTGGCAGATACAACCATTTGCTGCGCAAGCTATCTTTATAATTGTTTCTAGGCCCCAAAACTTCATTTATTATCTGATGCTTGCCAAAGGAGGGTGATCAATGTTCAGTTATGGAAAGCTCGGTTTAACAATCTATCTCGCACTAACGCTGTCATCGCTAACGGTCGGCATAACCTTCAAGCTCTGGCTCGAACACGACGCCCGGGCCTTGGCCGCACAACTGGAAGCCGAAGTAACAGCAGTAGCGAAAGATTTCGAATATCAGGCGCTAGTGGCCCAGCGAAAAAATAGCGCACGTCAAACAGAGCAAAACAAAGCCAGAGCCAAGCTGAATGCAGCTAGCGCCCAACGGCAAAGAACCTGCACCTTCTGGCGTGATCAGTACGCCAAAACCCGTAAATCATACGATAAAACCATGATGGGCACCGCCTGCAAGTGATTAATTCGCTGTGTAATCGCTTTTCACTTACCCTTCTTGCCACAACCACTGTAGAAAGCTGTTGGCCCTTGGCCCCCTGCAGGCGCCGCTTAGGCACTTAATCTTCCATCCCGGCGTTCTTTATGTGAGTGAATCTATCTTTTTCATGGCATCGACTGCGCCACGGGGAAGAGTGGTTGTGTCCGGGTCTGGTTGTTCAACCTTCTTGTTGTCTGTTACTGGTTTTCCTACCATCGCCTGGTAGGCGTATCCGTTGTTGAACGCCACGCCGCCTACGGGTTTCCAGCCCTTGTTCAATAGCAATGAAACTTCCTTTTCCAGTTCCTTGAAGCCTTTTGTCGCACTTACTACCTTGTATACCAGCATCAGATCTTCCTTGTTTCGCTTTAATCGTGATTTTATCGCCGGTTGTGCTGACATATACCAATCTGCTGCGAGTTCACCGGGCGTTTTATTATAATATTTCGGATTAAAGTCGTCTCTGTATAGTTCACCGTTGCAAATGTACCAGCCTTTCCAGCCAAAAAAATCTAGCTTGCCTGACAGGATTTGTAAACCCTTGTAAACCCACTTTGGCCCGTATCCCGACGCTTTCCATCGGTAATAGCTACGCTCGGTTATGCCTAGATGTGTGCAGACATCACGTACAAAAAAACCTGCTGATTGGCGGCTTTCATCAATATATTCAAAGGGTATTTTTTTCTGTGCCTTCATATCTGATTTTTCCTTATGTCTAATTCACGCGCATAAGGGCGATTGTTTATAAAATTCTCGATCTATAGATATGCGCATAATGTATAACAAAATCAATAGGTTGCGCATTTTGGTGGGGATGCGGTGAGTGGCGAGCAGGGCTTGCCCTCCGCCACACCGCACCCACCAACCCAAGCGCGATCTGTCGAGCGAAGC
>Ga0207884_1000079_pt1 | contig 111357 bp, 92 predicted proteins | sample MalvirmetaMSP144_FD_184236 | JGI IMG/M metagenome (GOLD analysis project Ga0207884, IMG submission 184236) | Marine viral communities from the Deep Pacific Ocean - MSP-144 (SPAdes) | ecosystem: Environmental > Aquatic > Marine > Oceanic | place: Pacific Ocean | collected 2011-07-08 | reverse complement strand
AGATCAACCGCAAAAGTGTGATCGTGCTGGGTGACGATGGCAGGAAGCAGTACAAGGTCTCGCCGGGGTTATTGAGGCCTCTGCGTGACGTGAAGTAGGTCAACCACGTCTTGGAATGAACGCTTACTCACCAGCAGCAGGCTCACCGCCATGGCGACGATAAATATGAAGGCCCAGCCCAGGGTATGTTCCAGGCGGATATTGGCGATGCGGGTCGTTACCATCAGGTTCACGGCTACCGGCGGCGTGAACTGGCCGATGGCGATGTTCATGGCCAGCAGGATCCCGAACCAGACCGGGTTCCAGCCGAAGTGGTCCATCAGCGGGATGATGATGGGCGTCAGGATCAGGTAGATCGACACCGCGTCCAGCAGCATGCCTGCAATCAGAACCAGCACCATGACCAGCCCCAGCAGCACCCAGCTGTTCCCGGACAGCGACAGCAAGGCGTCGGCCAGGTGCTGGAAGGTGCCCAGGGTGGTGCCGGCCCAGGCAAAAATTCCCGCCATGGCGATAATGAACATCACTACCCCGGAGGTCACTGCCGCGTCTGTTGCAAGGTGGTATAAATCCTTCAGGCCGAGGTTGCGGTAGATCATGCAACCGACAATGATGCCGTAGGCAACAGCAACTACCGCTGCCTCGGTGGGTGTAAAAAGCCCGGAGCGCAGGCCGCCCAGTATAATAACCGGCGCAAACAGAGCGGGGAGCGCGGCCCTGAAACTGGGCCAGAACTCTGGTCGCTCGACATCCTTTGGGTTTTCCCAGCCGTATTTCCGGGCCAGATACAGCGCCGGAACCAGCAGCGACAGTCCAGCAAGAATGCCCGGAAACACTCCGGCCGCGAACAGGGCCCGCAGATCAACGCCCGGCACCACGATGGAATACAGAATCAACGCAATGGAAGGCGGAATCAGGATGGCGGTGGAAGAGGATGCGGCGATCAGGCTTGCCGAGAATGGCTGGGGATAGCCCGCCTTACGCATACTGGGCAGCATTACCATAGCCACCGCTGCCGCATCCGCCGGGCCGGAACCGCTCATACCGCCCATGATCAGGCACACCAGCACAGCCACGACAGTAAGCCCACCGTGCCGGGGGCCGATAATCGCCTGGGCGAATCGAACCAGGCTGGCTGCAACGCCGGCCCGCTCAAAAATCAAGCCGGTGAGTATGAACAGGGGAATGGCAATCAGCGGGTACTTGGCCACACTGTTGTAGGTGTTGGTTCCCATAGTGGCCAACATGACCGTTGGCAGACCTGCCACGATCCCCACTACGCCACCCAGCCCCAGCGCGATGGCCACGGGTACACCCAGCAACAGGGCGATAAAGAAACTGCCGATCATCAGCAGATCAGGACTCATGGATAACCTCTGGGTCTTCCCTGCCCCGGAGTCGGTCCACCAGATTCTGGGTCATCCGTATCAGAATGGCCGTCGAAAGCAGCGGCAGCCAGACGACATAGATCCAGTTGGGCAACCCCAGCCCGGGCGAAAGGGACTGCCACTGGTACTCCTCGATAGCCAGCTTGCTGCCGTACCAGGTCACCAGGCTGAGCACCACCACACCGGCCAGCCACTGCAGTACGAACACTGTTTTTTTTAGCCGGGGTGGAAGATGGTGTTCAATCAGTTCGATACGGATGTGCTGGTTGCGGCGTGCCGCCACGGAGGCCCCGGCAAACGTAAGAATAACCAGCAGAAAAACCGAGAATTCCTCGGTAAACGCGAACGACGCATCGGTGGCGTAACGCACAATCACGTTGCCCAGGCTGATGACACAGATGATGATCAGTGCCAGGGAGGCAAGCAGGGCGTCCAGTTGGAACCTGGGTGGTCTGGGCTTTGACGGGCGCGTCGACATGATGACTCCGTATCAAACAACAACGCCCGCCAGTATAGGCGGGCGCAGGAACAACGCCACGGATTTATTGCGAACGGTTGGCCACGGCCTCTTGCGCCATTTCCACCAGATCTTCGCCGATTTTCGGTGTCCAGGTGTCATACACCGATTTGGTTGCCTCAACAAAGGCGTCGTGCTGGGCATCGGTCAGTTCGGTAACCTTCACGCCACGCTCTTTGATGGTCGCCAGGGTCTCGTCCAGCTCAGAGCGGGATTTCTTGATTTCCCACTGGCCTGCGTCGATAGCCGCCTGCTTCAGCAGGGCCTGGTCCTCGGGGCTGAACTGGTTCCAGATGCGGTTACTGACCGCGAAAACCAGTGGGTCAGCCATGTAGTGCCAGAGCGTGAGATATTCCTGACCAACCTGGTCAATGCGAGCCACATCAAACACTGACAGAGGATTTTCCTGGCCATCAACGGCGCCGGTGGTCAGTGCCGGTTTCGCATCGGCCCAGCTCATTTGTGTGGGATTGGCACCCAGCGCATTGAAGGTATCCTGGAAAAGTGGCGACCCCACCACCCGGATTTTCAGGCCGTCCAGATCCGCGGGTTCGTCAATGACACGCTGGGAGTTGGAAAGCTCGCGGAAACCATTCTCGCCCCAGGCGAGCGGGGTTACGCCACGCTCCTTGATGGCTTCAAAAATGGCTTCGCCAGCCTCACCCTGGGTGATGGCATCAAGGGCGGCATAATCCGGCATCAGAAACGGCAGGGAGAACAGGTTGAGCTGAGGCACCTGGGGGGACCAGTTGATGGTCGAGCCGACAGCCATATCAATCAGGCCAGAACGCATGGCCGAAAATTCCTTGGTCTGGTCACCGGAGACCAGTTGGGAGTTGCTGTAGATTTTCATGTTGATCCGCCCGTCCGAGCGCTCGCGGACCAGCTCGACCCACTTGTCGGCAGCCTGGCCCCAGGGAAACGCGGACGGCAGTACGGTAGATACGGTGTATTCGTCCTTGTACTGGGCAAATACTGCAGAACTGAACAGCACTGACGCGGCTGCGACAGCGAGTAGCGTTTTGGATTTCAGCATCAGACCTTCCTTATTTTATTGTTATCGGTGACTTCACCTAAAATTCTTATCCATAAACTTCTGAATCTCACCAACGATGCCGCTACGGAACGCGATCACCGTGAGGATGAAGATACCACCCAGAATCGGATCCACCCAGTCCCGCAGCGGGCCCTGGGACAGGTGATACTCGAGGTTTACCACGAAGGTTGCGCCCACCACTGGCCCAAGCAGGGTGCCCATGCCGCCAAGCAGGGTCATCAGGATGACTTCACCGGACATATGCCAGTGGGCATCATTCAGGGAAGACAGCTGGAACACCACGGATTTCATGGAGCCGGCGAGTCCCGTCAGCGCGGCAGAGATAACGAACGCCAGTACCTTATAGCGGTGCACGTTGTAACCCAGGGACACGGCCCGCGGCTCGTTCTGTTTGATCGCCTTCAACACCTGCCCGTAGGGGCTGCTGACAATCCGCTGGACCAGAAGGTAACACCCCAGGAAAACGGCCAGCACAAAGTAGTACAGGTTGTAGTTGTCTGACAGGTCAATAAGGCCAAACAGCTTGCCCCTGGGGATGCCGTGCATGCCGTCTTCGCCGCCGGTGAATTCGGACTGCACGAAGAAGAAGTACACCAGTTGCGACAGCGCCAGGGTCACCATGGCAAAGTAGATGCCCTGCCGGCGAATCGACAGTAATGCGAACCCCAGGCCCAGCAAGGTCGCCGCGGCGGTCCCGGCGATGATGCCCATTTCGGTGGTCAGGCCGGAAAAGTTGGTCAACAGATAACCGGTGGTGTAGCTGCCGGTTGCCAGGAATGCCGCGTGGCCAAAGGACAACAGGCCGGTAAATCCGAACAGCAGGTTAAAGGCTACTGCAAACAGGGCAAAACACAGGATCTTCATCAGGAAGACCGGGTACATCACAAACGGTGCCGCAAGCAGAAGCAGCAGCAGGATGCCGTTCAGGATCATTTTCTTGCGGTTGTCTGCATTCTGCTGTTCCAGAATGGCTTTCTGGATATCGGTCTGATTGACAGGCTGGGTCATGGTTACGCCTCCTTACCAAACAAGCCACTGGGGCGGAACATCAGAACAACCACCATGACCAGGAAGATCACCGCAGAAGACGCAGGCGGGTAAAACGTTTTGGTAAGACCTTCAATCACACCCATCAGAATGCCGGTGATAATGGCGCCACCGATGGAACCCAGGCCACCGATAACCACCACCGCGAATACCGTGATCAGAATATGCGACCCCATCACCGGTGTGACCGAATAGATGGGTGCGGCCAGAACACCCGCGAAGGCTGCCAGCATAACGCCAAATCCGTAGGTCAGGCTGACCAGCAGCGGAACGTTGATGCCGAAACCCTGCATCAGCTGGGAGTCTTCCGTTCCGGCCCGCAGATAGGCACCAAGCTTGGTTTTTTCGATCATGAACCAGGTGCCGAAACAGACCAGCAGGGCCATCACGATCACCCAGACCCGGTAATAGGGAAGGAACATGAAGCCCAGCTTCATGCCGCCCTGAAAGACATCAGGCATGGGATAACGCAGACCTGATACCCCGTAAATGTTAGTCAGCACACCGCCTAGAAGCAGTGCCACACCAAAGGTGAGCAAGAGGCTGTAGATATGGTCCTGGCCGGCAATCCGCCGCAGCAGAAAATATTCGATCAGCACGCCGACCACGCCGACCAGCAATGGCGCCAGGAAGAGCGCGACCCAGTAATTAACGCCCAGAGTGTCAAACAGAATGACGGTCGACATGGCACCCAGCATATACATGGCGCCATGGGCAAAGTTGATGATCTTGAGCAGGCCGAATATAACCGCCAACCCCAGACTCAGCAGCGCATAAAACGCGCCGTTAATGACCCCGATCAGAAGCTGACCAGCGAGCACAACGAGGGGGACATCGAAAATCATGGACATGTTGCTCACTCCAGAAGCAGCGCAAAGGTGATACCGGAGATATCGTTATTGCGAGTTCCCGGGGCTACCCTGCCTTATGGAAGGGCACCCCGGGGTTTGCGATTGCTCTCTATCTTTCTCTACCCGTTACTTGCTGGTGACCAGCGGGCACTTGCTTTCAGAGAGAGGACGATAGGCTTCGTCACCCGGGATAGTGCGCAGAATCTTGTAAAGATCCCACTCACTCTCGGACTCAGCCGGTGTTTTGACCTCTGCCAGGTACATGTCGTGAACCATACGGCCGTCTTTACGAATCTTGCCGTTCTTGGCGAACATGTCGTTGATCGGCGTGTCCATCATCTGCTTGCGCACAACCTGGGAGTCGTCGGAACCAGTCGCATCAACGGCTTTCAGGTATTGCATGGTGCTGGAGTAGATACCGGCGTGAACCATGGTCGGACGAACGCCAGTCTCTTCCATGAAACGGTCGGACCATTTGCGGGTTTCATCGTTCATGTCCCAGTACCAGCCAGTGGTCAGCTGGATACCCTGAGCGGCGTCCGCACCCAGTGCATGTACATCAGTGAGGAACAGCAGCAGCGCGGCCAGGGTCTGGCCTGCCTGGGTGACACCAAACTCACTGGCGGTGTTGATGGCGTTGGTGGTGTCGGCGCCAGCGTTTGCCAGGGCAACCACGTCCGCACCGGAGGCCTGGGCCTGCAGAATGAACGAGGAGAAGTCAGGCGTGGGGAACGGGTGGCGCAGGGTGCCGATAACTTCACCGCCGTTGGCCTCGACAACGCGGGTGACGTCACCTTCAAGCGCATGACCAAACGCGTAATCAGCGGTCAGGATGAACCAGGTCTTGCCACCTTCTTTCACCACGGCGCTGGCCGTACCGTTCGCCAGCGGATAGGTGTCATACACATAGTGGATGTGGTTGGGTGTGCAGTGCTCGTTGGTAATGCTGGACGCTGCAGAGCCGGAAACAATACCCAGCTTGTTGTTCTCTTCCAGAATGTCACTCACCGCGATGGTGACAGAGGACGCCACAAGACCGGCGACCAGATCCACATTCTCGTTTTCGACCCAGCGGCGAACCGTGCTGGAGGATACGTCGGGGCTGTTGCGGTCATCGGAACTGACTACTTCGATGTTGGCACCGTTCACTTTGCCACCGAAGTCGGCCACGGCCATTTCCAGTGCTTTCAGGCCATTGGGGCCAGCCAGATCCCGGTAGGTACCGGACATATCCGCCAGGTAGCCAATCTTCACCACGTCGTTCGAGATTTCAGCCTGCGCGCCACCCACCATCATGGCTGAGGCTACGGCTGAAGTCAGAAGCTTCTTCATAATTGTCATTGTTATATCTCCGCTACTGTCGTTCTTTGGTTGTTCGGGTTGGTGTTGCTTTTTGTTGTTGCTTTTTTGTTGTTGCTTTTTTGTTGTTGCTTTTCTGTTGTTGCTCTTTTCTATCCGGTGTTACACACCCAAATAGCCGTCAAGAACCGACTGCTTTGCGTCAAGCTCGTCGGCGCTTATCTCTTCCACGATCAGACCGTGCTCCACAATGTAGTGGCGATCGGCCAGCGGCGCGGCGAAATGGAAATTCTGCTCAACCAGCACAATGGTCAGGCCTTTGTTCTTTAGCTTGATCAATACTTCGGCAAGCTTTTCCACAATAACCGGTGCCAGGCCCTCGGTGATTTCGTCGAGTAACAGCATGTTGGCCCCGGTGCGCAGGATTCGGGCCATGGCCAGCATCTGCTGTTCACCGCCGGACAGTTTCGTGCCCTGACTGAAACGCCGCTCATACAGGTTGGGGAACATGGTGTAGATTTCTTCCAGGCTCATGCCACCGCTGCGCACCACCGGTGGCAGGGTGAGGTTTTCCTGAACGTTGAGTGCGGAAAAAATGCCCCGGTGTTCGGGGCAATACCCGACCCCCAACCTTGCAATATGGTGCGGCGCACAAGACATGGTCTCTTCGCCGTTGATCATGATCGAGCCGGTTCGCCGGCCCACCATATTCATAATGGCTTTCAGGGTGGTGCTTCGGCCGGCGCCGTTACGCCCAAGCAGGGTCACCAGTTCGCCGCGGTTAACCACCATGTCGATGCCATGCAGAATGTGGGACTCGCCATAGAACGCGTGCAGGCCGGAGACTCGCAGCTGTTCGTACTCTCTATCCGAACCCTGGCTCATTCTGTGCTCTCCTGCGTCGCCGGCGCTGTATCGTTGGCGGTGCCCATGTAGACTTCCCGCACTCTGGGATCGGCAGACACTTCGTTGTAGTCACCCTCGGTCAGGACAGACCCCTGGGCCAGTACCGTGATGCGGTCGCAGAGTTTGCTGACCACGCCAAGGTTGTGTTCCACCATCAACACGGTCCGGCCTTCGGCGGCCTTGCGAACCAGCTCAACCACGCTTTCCACGTCTTCGCTACCCATGCCCTGGGTAGGCTCGTCGAGCAGTAGCAGTTCGGGCTCCATGGCCAGGGTAGTCGCCAGCTCCAGAGCCCGTTTGCGGCCATAGGCCAGCTCGACTGTTGTGGTGTTGGCGAACTCGACAAGCCCGACCGTATCCAGTAATTCCATGCAGCGCTGATTCAACTTGTTCAGCGACGCACCGGATTTCCAGAAGCTGTAGGAGGTGTTTTCGCCGGTCTGCAGAGCTACACGGATATTCTCCAGTGCGGTCATGTGAGGGAATACCGCGGAAATCTGGAAGGAACGGACAATCCCCCTGCGGGCGATGGCGGCCGATTTCATCGAGGTGATGTCCTGACCCTTGAACAGGATATGGCCCCGGGTCGGCTTCAGGAACTTGGTGAGCAGATTGAAGACCGTGGTCTTACCGGCGCCATTGGGGCCGATCAGGGCGTGAATGTGCCCTTTCTGAATCTTCAGATTCACGTCGTCGACCGCAACGAAGCCCTTGAACTCTTTGACAAGGTTACGGGTCTCCAGAACGTACTGTTCACTCATGAGCCAATCTACCTTTGTTATTGTTGTGCATGTCATCTATATCACAGACTAGATTGACGTCTACGTAAACGTCAATTACTAATTCTGATTTTTGACGGCCTTCTCGCCACCTTTGATCAAGTTCCGGTTTTCCAGAAAAGCGCACACCAGATCCAGCAACTGATCTGGTTTTTCCAGATGCGGAGCATGGCCGGTATCCGACAGAAATACCTCGTGGGCACTGGCACCGATACCAGAAACGATGTACGTCACCTGCTCCGGCACCCCATATTCATCGTTCTGCCCCTGAATGATCATAGCCGGGCATTCGATTGCCGCCAGCCAGTGACTGAAGTCCAAGGATGCGTGGAACCCTTCATCCAGCCACACACCATGCCAGGCATTGAACAGGTCGTCGGTGCGGTGGCCGTGATACCGCGCCAGCCGCTCACGCAGATCGGTTTCCCGGTAACGGACGGTCATCTCCCTGATGCCCGCCAGGGTCAGATGGTCAGCGTAGGTATGACCCGCCATGGTGATAAGCCCCTGCACCCGGCTGCCCATGGCGCCCGCTGCAATGAGAGCGATGGAGGCGCCATCGCTGTGTCCGATCAGCACCACCTCAGCGATATCCAGCTCATCGAGCAGGCGTGGCAGCCAGACCGCGCCTTCTTTTTCCTGATAATCATAGGGGCGTGGCAGAATTTCATCGGTGGAGCGCCCGTACCCCTGGCGGTTATAGATCAGGGCATCGCAGCCGGTCGCCCTCGCCAGCTGTTCCGGGAACCGGCGCCACAGGTCAATGCTGCCCAAAGATTCGTGTAGGAACACCAGCACCGGCCCCTGCGGATCGGAATGCTTTATCTGCCTGACTTCCAGCTCGACGCCCTCGCCCAGAGGTACCATCGTATCGGAGCTCTTCATACCGGCTACCGCTCCGGAGGAATCGTAGTGGGGATAGAGTACGTCATGGTGGAGTGAGCCACGGGCTCTTCTACACCCTTCGAATACACAAACACTTCCCCCACACCCATGGTGCGGCCCACTTTCAGCATCGTTGCCCGGGCCCGGATTGGCTGATGGGCCATGGGCTTGCGCAGAAAGTTGATGTTGAGATTGGTGGTGACTGCCAGCGGCACCAGACCAATCCTGCTGAGCAGCGCCGCGTACAGGGTGACGTCCGCCAGACCCATCATGGCGGGGCCGGACACGGTTCCCCCTGGCCTGAGATGCTCTTCGTCCACCTCCAGCTTCATTTCTGCCCAGCCGTCACCCAGGTCCTCCAGGGTGCCGTAGCGGGCACCCTGGGGAAACTGTTCAGCGAGGAAGGACTGCAGTTCCTCGAAGGTGACCTTCATACGCCTTTTTCTTCCTTCGCCTGGTTACGCAGAACGAAACGCTGGATCTTGCCGCTGGGAGTTTTCGGTAGCTCATCGACGAACTCGATCTCCCGGGGGTAGGCGTGGGCAGACAGGCGATGGCGAACCAGTTCCTGCAGCTCGTCTTTCAGGGCGTCTTCGCTTTCCGGCAGCTGGTCGCCCTTGATCACCACATAGGCCTTGATGATCGAACCGCGCTTTTCGTCGGGCTTGGCCACCACACCGGATTCGGCAACCGCCTTGTGCTCCAGCAGGGTGCTTTCCACATCGGCCGGACCAACGCGGTAGCCGGCGGTGGTGATAATGTCATCGTCGCGGCCACTGAAGGAGAAGCAGCCGCCGCCGTTGTTCACCACCATATCGCCGGTGAGGTAATAGCCGTTCACGAAGGGGTCTTTCTCGCCCCAGGTATAGCCATCAAAGTGGAACAGCGGCGAGGCTTTCACATCCACTGCCAACTGGCCGATTTCACCCTCACCCACTACCTCGTTCTTGGCATTCAGGGCAACGACCTTGTGGCCCGGTGAGGAGTAGCCCATGGAGCCCTGTTTCACCGGGTGCTCAAGGCCGTGGAAATTACAGCAGGTCATGCCCGTTTCCGTCTGACCATAGTGATCCTTGACCGGACAGTAGTGCCGTTTCTCGATCCAGTTCACCACTTCCGGGTTCAACGGCTCGCCGGCACTGCTGGCCACCCGCAGGCCAAGGTTTTCACCCTCTGGCAGCATGTGGTCATTGGCCTTCAACAACCGGTAGGCCGTGGGGGCCGCCGCCAGGTTGGTGATCTTGTACTTGCGGATCATGTCGTAGGTGCTTTCCGGGGTGAAAGCACCCGGGTTGAAGTGGGTGGCATGGCCCATCAGCAGCGGGCCAACCACCGCGTAGTAAAGACCATAGGCCCAGCCCGGATCGGCCACGTTCCAGAATACGTCGTCGTCCCGCAGGTCGATGGCGTACTTCATGTAGACATAGAAGGCCAGAAGCGCCTTGGCCGGAACCGCAACGCCCTTGGATTTGCCGACGGTGCCGGAGGTAAACATCTGCAGGAAGGGATCACTGCCCTTGATCATCACCGGTTCGAACCGGTCGGACTGTTCTGCCAGGGTCTTGTGGAAATCCGGGATGTCGCCACTCACCTCGGCCGCGTCAACACACACCACCGGCGCGCAGTCCTTCACTTCGACCAGCTTGGGGTAGTTGACCGGGTCAGTGACCACCAGTTTGGTGTCGGCACGCTCGAAACGGTATTCAATGGCACCGGGGCCGAAGGCGGTAAACAGTGGCTGATAAACGGCGCCGGCCCTGAGGGTACCGGCAATGACAATGAGCAGCTCAGGGCCGCGGGGCAGCAGGGCGGCCACCCGGTCGCCTTTGCCAATACCCCTCGATTTCAGATAGTTCGCAAAGCGGGCGGATTGCTCTTTCAGCTCCGCAAACGTGAGTTTGCCGGAGCCACCGTCCGTTTTCTCATAATACAGGGCAACCCGCTGGGGGTCGTCTGCCCATTTGTCACAGATTTCAGTACAGACATTCAGGCCGGCTTCCAGGCTGCCGTTCAGAACCTCCGCCTCAAGGCTGGCGGGATCGAAGTTGTCGTAGACCGTCTGGTATTTCGGGAGGCTCATAGTCCAGTCCTTTTATTGTTGTGGCATTGTCTGTTGTCAATGTTTAGCACAGGCTATAGTTTACGTAAAGGTCAACTTTTAGCTAACAAAACACTGGTTTCACCCTTCTCACATCCGTCCCGCTTAGCTTTGTTCGCGGTAATAAAATTTCTGGATACTGGAGAAGTCCAGGCCACCGTTACCCTCATTGGCATGAAGCGCAAACAGATTGCGGGCCAGTGATCCCATGGGAATCGGCGCCTGATTCTTGACCGCGTTATCGAACGCCAGGCCCAGGTCCTTGTTCATCAGGTTGACCAGGAAGCCGCCCTCGTAATTGCGTGACGCCGGTACACCTTCCATCACCCCCGGCCAGGGGTTGTAGACGTTCAGTGCCCAGTTACCGCCAGAGCTCTGTTTCATGATTTCCGACAGCACGGCCGGGTCCAGCCCGTTCTTCACACCCAGTGCCAGGGCTTCGCTGGTGCCGCTCATCAGAATGGCCAGTAGCATGTTGTTGCAGATCTTGGCGATCTGGCCCGCGCCGTGGGGGCCGGCGTGGAAGATGTTCTTGGCCATACCGTCAAGAATGGGTCTGGCGCGCTCGAAAGCGTCCGCCTCGCCACCACAGATAAAGGTCAGGGTGCCGGCTTTGGCACCACCGACACCACCGGACACCGGCGCATCCATAAAGGTAATGCCGGCGGCAACGGCGGCTTCGGCCACACCTTTTGCGGTCTCCGGCGCAATGGTTGAGGAGTCAATCACCAGGGTGGAGGCCGGCAGCAGCTTCAACAGGCCGTTGTCTCCCAGGTAAACCGCTTCCACATGCTGGCCTGCAGGCAACATGGAAATCACCACCTCTGCGCCTTCGACCGCTTCCTGAATGGTCGCTGCAGATTTAGCGCCCTCGCTGGTAACTGCCTTGACGGCATCCGGGGACAGATCAAACACCGTCAGGTCGTGGCCTGCCTTGACCAGGTTGATGGCCATGGGGCCACCCATATTGCCAAGACCGATAAACGTAATGGTCGCCATCTTATTGTTCTCCGTTATTACTGATATTTGGTTTGTTCAGGGCTGCATGTTCAGGGCAGCTCATGGCTCTATAAAGAACTGGTCGATCCACTTCGGGTCCACGCTTTCCAGTGTGGGAAAACGCCAACGTGGACTCAGGTCCTTGTCGATCAGCAACGCCCGGACACCCTCGGCAAATTCGCCCATTGTCAGGCAGTGGCATGACAGCTGCAGCTCACTATCAAACACCTGCGACAGGCTGTCGTGAAGGCTGCGATGGTAATGTCGCCAATGCAGCGTCAGCGAGGTGGGTGATGCTTTGGCCACGGTTTTAACCGCCTTCATCAGCCAGTCGTCGTCACCGGCGTAGGCGGCCAGGTTGTCTACAACCTCTACCAGGGAATCCCCATCAGTGAGCGCCTGAATCGTGTCAAAATGCTCGCGAACGGGGGAGGCTGGCTTCAACGCCTCACCGCCCCGCTCAAATCGACGCAACACCTGGTTCACGCCTGCGTGGGGGGCCATCCTCAGATCTTTTGCCAGCAGAGCCCCCACCACATTGTCTCTTTGCTCGTGAGGTACAAACCGATCCGCCAGCCCCACAAACAGGGCATCCGCCGGGTTCATTCGCATGCCGGTCAGGCCCAGAAACAGCCCGGTTCGGCCCGGCATCCGGTTCAGAAACCAACCTGCACCAACGTCCGGATAAAGCCCAATGCTCACCTCCGGCATTGCCAGTCGGGAGTGCTCGGTGACGACGCGATGGGAACCACCGGCCATCAAACCAATGCCCCCACCCATCACGATGCCATTGCCCCAGACCACAATCGGTTTGGGGAAGGTGTGAATCAGGTAGTCCAGCTGGTATTCATCCTCGAAGAACTGCTCGCCTTCACTTCTGGAGGACCCGGCCGGGTTGGGTTCGGTCATGGACCGGTAAAGCGCCACGATATCCCCACCGGCACAAAAGGCTTTATCGCCAGCGCCCTCCAGCCAGACCGCCGCAATGCGGTCATCCGCGGCCCATTTCTCAAGCTGCGGCTGAAGCAGGTGGATCATCTCCAGCGACAGGGCGTTCAGGGATCGAGCGGCATTCAGCCGTGCAATCCCGAGCGTCCAGCCACCGTGGGCGGTGTGTTCTTCAAACAGTACAGAAGCTTCTGACATCGACTACGGCCTCACCGATTTTTCCATTGCGGGGTACGTTTCTCGAGAAACGCATTTACTCCCTCCTGCTGATCCTCAGTGCGAAACAGATCCACGAACAGCTCCCGCTCCATGCGCCAGCCGTCATCGTGACTGCGGCCGTCCCGGGCGCTCATCACCAGGGTCTTGCAACGGGAAACCGACGACGGGCTCTGCTTGCCGGCCATCTCCGCCAGCTCCAGGGCTTTATCCAGGGCCTTGCCTGAAGCCACAACCTCTTCCACCAGACCAATACTCAGTGCCTTGTCGGCCTTGATGCGTTCGCCGCAAAGAATCATGCGCTTGGCCCAGCCTTCGCCCACCAGCCAGGGCAGGTTCTGGGTGCCACCGGCACAGGGCAGCAGGCCGACCGTTGCTTCCGGCAGGGCCATCTGGGCGTGCTCTTCGGCGATGCGGATATCGCAGGCCATGGCGCATTCCAGGCCACCACCCATGGCATAACCGTTGACCGCCGCGATGGACACGCCGCGGAAGCGGCTGAGGGCGCTGAACGCCCGTCCAAAAGCCTTGCCCATGAGTTCGGCGTTGGCGATATCCCCATCGGCGAAGCTCTTCAGGTCAGCACCGGCGGAGAAAAATTTCTCGCCCTGGCCGGTGACCACCAGTGCAAAGATGTTGCGATCGGCGTTCAGCGCCTCGATGGTCTCTTCCAGCGCGCTCAGCGAATCCAGCGTCCAGGTGTTCGCTGGCGGATTATTGATGGTGATAATGGCGGTGTGATCGCGTTTTTCCAGCTGAATCAGTTCGCTCATGTGATGCTTCCTTATTATTGGATGGCCTCGGCAACGCCTTGCTCCAGGACACGGCGGGCCACGATCAGACGCATGATCTCGTTAGTGCCTTCGAGTATCTGGTGCACCCGCAGGTCCCGCACATAGCGCTCCAGCGGGTATTCGCGGATATAGCCATAGCCACCATGAAGCTGCAGTGCCTCGTTACAGACGTCAAAGCAGGCGTCGGTGGCAAAGCGCTTGGCCATGGCGCAATGGAGTGTGGCCTCCGGGTCGCTCTGATCCAGCCGATAGGCGGCCAGGCGAACCATTTGCCGGGAAGCCACCAGGTTGGTGGCCATGTCTGCCAGCTTGAACTGCAGTGCCTGAAAGCCTGCCAGCGACTGCCCGAACTGCGCACGCTCATGCATGTAGTTACGGGCGCGAAGCAAAGCCGCGTGGGCACCACCGATAGAACAGGTGGCAATGTTCAGACGGCCGCCATCCAGGCCCTTCATGGCAATCATGAAGCCCTGGCCCTCTTCCCCCAGGCGGTTGTTCACCGGCACGCGGACATTTTCGAAGGTAATCTGGCGGGTGGGCTGGCTGTTCCAGCCCATTTTTTCCTCGGCCTTGCCGTAGTGGATACCGTCACTGTCGGCGGGCACCACAAAAGCACTAATGCCTTTGGCCCCGCTGTTGGGCTCTCCGGTACGAGCCATCACCACCAGCATCTGGGTGGCACCCGCGCCGGAAATAAACACCTTGCTGCCGTTAAGCAGGTAGCTGTCGCCATCCCGGACGGCCTTGGTACGCAAGTTACCGGCGTCGGAACCGGCGCCCGGTTCGGTCAGGCAATAGGATCCCAGCCATTCCCCACTCGCCATCCTCGGAGCAATCAGTTTCTGGATGTCGGCACTGCCGAAGGTTGCCACCATCCAGGTCGCCATATTATGAATGGTGATGTAGGCCGCCGTGGAGGGGCAGGCAGCGGCCAGCTCTTCCACAATCACACTGGTATCCAGCCGTGACAGGCCCATGCCACCCTGGGCTTCCGGGGTGTAAATGCCACAGAAGCCCATTTCACCCGCTTCGCGGATGACTTCCACGGGAAACAGATGGTCGGCGTCCCATTTTGCGGCATGGGGCGCCATGGCCTTTTCCGCGAAGGCTTTGGCAGCCTCGCGGAAGGCCAGCTGATCTTCCGTCAGATCAAAGTTCATGGATTCCCCTTACCGCATGCGGATGGAGAAGTTGGTTTCTGCAACTGCATCGCTGCTGAACCAGCGCGCCGTAATGGTCTTGGTTTCAGTGTAGAACTTCACCGCCTGCTTGCCGTAGGCGTGCTGGTCACCGTAGAAGGAGCCCTTCCAACCGGTGAACGAGAAGAACGGCAGCGGCACGGGAATGGGAACGTTGATACCTACCTGGCCTACTTCGATTTCATGCTGATAGCGACGCGCTGCACCACCGGAGCTGGTGAAGATGGACGTACCGTTGCCGTAGGGGCTGTCGTTTACCAGGGCAATGGCATCGGCCAGGGTATCCACTTCCATGCAGGACAGCACCGGGCCGAAGATTTCCTCTTTATAGATGTCCATGTCCGGCTTGACGCCTGAGAACAGGGTGGGGCCAACCCAGTTGCCATTTGGCAGGCCGTCGACGGTGCAGTTGCGACCATCCAGCAGCAGGTTGGCGCCCTCTTCCTCACCGCGGGTAATCAGCGACTCAACCCGCTCTTTGGCTTTCTGGCTGATGATCGGGCCGTAACTGGCGGACTTGTCGTTCCAGGCGCCGGGTTTGGCAGAGGCCAGGGCGTCCTTCACTTCAGGGATCCACTCCTGAGCCGCGCCCACGAATACCGCCACGGAAATGGCCATGCAGCGCTGACCGGCAGCACCCACAGATGCGCCAACCAGCGCTTTCACAACCTGATCCTTGTCCGCATCCGGAAGAACGACCATGTGGTTCTTGGCACCGGCGAAGCTTTGAACCCGCTTCATGTTACGGGTACCGGTCTCATAGATGTAACGGCCGACCGGCACGGAACCGACGAAGGACACCGCCTTGATGGCCGGATCGGTCAGCAGCACGTCCACCTGCTCCTTGCCGCCATGAACCACCTGCAACACACCCTTGGGTGCGCCAGCCTGCTCAAACAGCTCGGCAAGCTTCATCGGGGTCAGCGGGTCCTGCTCGGACGGCTTGAGAATAAAGGTGTTACCGCAGGCAATCGCCATGGGGAACATCCACAGGGGAATCATGGCCGGGAAGTTGAACGGGGTGATCCCGGCACACACGCCCAGGGGCTGGGTGTAGGAATAGGTGTCGATTTCACGAGCCACGTTTTCAACGGTTTCGCCCATCATCAGGGATGGGATATTGGCCGCGTGCTCCACCACTTCGATGCCGCGCCACACGTCACCCTTGGCATCCTCGAAGGTTTTGCCGGTTTCGCTGGAGAGGATCTCGGCGATCTCATCATGGTGCTCCTTCAACAGCGCCTGGTAACGCATCATCACCCTGGCGCGTTCGGACACCGGAACTTCTTTCCAGGCCTTGAATACTTCGCCAGCATTGTCGATGGCGCGGCGCATTTCGTCCGCTGTGGTGCAGGGTGCGCGGGCAATCACTTCATTGCTGGCTGGATCGGTCACATCGATCCACTGGTCAGTCTGACTTTCGACGAACTCGCCGCCGATATAAAGAGGTACGTTTTTCATGCCGTGTGTCCCTTAGTTGTTGTAGAGAGCAGTTGTCGATATGGGGCTAATGATTCCCTGATGCTAGCACAGCATTTTCCGCCCGGATGATTGACTAAGTTTCGACCATAATGGACTATCTTTCGATAACGCGATTCAGCATCAGGTGCGCAATGACCAGAACATCACAATGGCCGGTACCCCCGGACAGCATCCGCTATGTCATTCCCGGCCCGATCATTCACACCCTTTCCCGGCACCCGCTCACCCGCGATCTGTACCCGTTGGCTTTCGGGCACTACCGACGCGCGGAGGGCCATCATATGCACCGGGAACAACATCACGACCATCTGCTTATTTACTGCACGGAAGGCCAGGCATTCCTGAATATTGACGACCAGCCCTGCGTTGTAACGGCAGGGGATCTTGTACTGATCCCCCCCGGAGCAACCCACCGTTATACCGCGGCGCCAGACGATCCATGGACAATTCACTGGGTTCACTACACGGGCCCGCTGGCAGATTCTTTCAAGGATTACATGGGCTTCCGCCATGGATGCCACATTCAGAAGATTGGCCACCAGCCCCGTTTGCTGACCGATCTGAACGGTTTACTGTCGGTGCAGCAGACCGGCTTCCGGACCCCGGGCCTGGTCCATGTGGCCAATCGCCTGCGCCAGCTTCTGGCCGGCGTGCCCCTGGTTCTGGAGCAGACCAGAGATACCCACCAGCCGGATATGGAGCTGATCCACAACTTCATGCGGGAAAATCTGAACAAGCGCATTACCCTGAACCAGCTCGCCGAAATGACCGGGCTTTCCGGCACGCACTTTGCCACCCGCTACAGGGAGGCCACCGGGGTGTCCCCGATCCAGCACTTTCTGCACCTGAAGGTGGAGCGCGCCTGCCAGTTGCTGGACACGTCTGACCAGTCTTTCGCCAGCATCAGCCGGATGCTGGGCTACGACGACAATTACTATTTCTCGAGGCTGTTCAAGAAAGTCATGGGGCAGGCTCCCAGCGACTATCGACGCAGCCATCGGCATCAGTACCACCCAGACATTAGACATTAGTCGACATTAACAGGCGCTAACCACTCCAGCAGTTGGAAAACACAATCCAACCCCAACCCATAACGTACATAGACGGGTAAGCGTCCGAACACACATTGATGAGTAAGGAAAACAGAAATGGCGAATGCAAAAGGTTACGCAGCTGAATCGGCCAATTCCAAACTGGCGCCAATCAGCTTCGACCGCCGTGAACCGCGCCCGGACGACGTCTCCATCGAGATTGATTACTGTGGCGTCTGTCATACCGACATTCACTTCGCCCAGAACGATTGGGGCGTCACCCAGTTTCCGGTCGTACCCGGCCACGAAATCATCGGTCGTGTAACCTCCGTCGGACCCGACGTCAAAGGCTATAAAGTTGGCGATATGGTAGGCGTAGGTTGCATGGTGGATTCCTGCCGCAGCTGCTCCGCCTGCGAATCCGGCCTCGAGCAGTACTGCGCCGAGGGCATGACCGCCACCTACAACGGTGAAGATCGTCATGACGGCAGCATCACCTTCGGCGGCTACTCCGACAAGGTGGTCGTCAGCGAACGCTTTGTGGTGAAAGTGCCCGAGAAGCTCGACCCGGCAGCGGCCGCACCCATTCTGTGTGCCGGTATCACCACCTATTCACCGCTGCGCCACTATGGCGTGAAAGCGGGCGATAAAGTCGGCGTGATCGGCATGGGCGGCCTCGGCCACATGGGCGTGAAATTCGCCAAGGCCCTGGGCGCGGAAGTCACCATCTTTACCCGCTCCGAAAGCAAGGTGGCCGAAGCCAAGAAGCAGGGTGCAGACCATGTAATCATTTCCACCGACCGCGACCAGATGAAAGCCGCCAGGGAAACCTTCGATTTCATGCTGGACACAATACCGGTTCAGCACGACGTGAATCCCTACCTGAACAGCCTGAAAGTCGATGGCACCCACATTATGGTGGGTCTGCTGGACCCCATTGAACCACCGGTTCAGGCAGGGGCGCTGGTAGGCAGACGTCGCGTGCTTGGCGGTTCGCTGATTGGCGGTATGCCGGAAACCCAGGAAGTACTGGATTTCTGCGCCGAGCACGACATCACCTGTGATATCGAAATGCTCGACATCAAGAACATCAACGAAGCCTACGAGCGCATGAAAAAAGGCGACGTGAAATACCGCTTCGTGATCGACATGAAAACCCTGAAAAACGGCTGATCAAATCGGCTGACCCAACGCCGCCGGCGCCGCCCGGCGGCGTCTTTTCCCGCCGTACCAATCGACACAGAAATCCCGTGGAGCGTTACCTCGGCCCGGTCTAACCTGAGACGCTGGGACACGTATATCCGAGGACGACTTGAACATCCAATTGCATCTGCCAACGCTGGTGATCATCTCCATCGCGCTCAATCTGCTGATTGGGGGTTTGCTTTGGTGGATCTATCATCTGCGTGCCCGCCAGCCCTGCTTTCGCATCTGGGCCTTTTCCTGCGCGGCCTTTGCTGGAGGCAGCCTGCTTGCCGGTGCCCGTGCGTTTGTTGATGCCCCGTTTGTGACCGGTTTTCTGGCCCTCGCGCTTCTGGGGCTGTCCCCACTGCTGGTATTGATGGGCCTGCAAAGCTTTTCACGGCTACCATCGCGCCACCAGCGACTGTTTTACCGCTTTGGGCTTGGCGCCTTTGTCCTCTACCTGATCCTGATAGCATTCACCTTCCTGCAGTCAGAAACCCTGGCACGGGGCATCACCGCTCTATTCTCCGCCCTGGTCTTCAGCGTTGCCATTTACCGGCTGTCGGCCATCGCCACACAGGTCCGTTTACCGGTGCGTGTACTGCAGTTTCTGTTCACCCTTCACGGGGTGCTGATGATGGCCCAGGCACTGATTATCGCAGTGGATCTTCTGGCCGGAGGCGTACGTGGGCTGGAAACCATTTTGCGCCTGGTCCTGATCAACCATATCTTTCTCGCCACCGGCGCTGCCTTGGCGCTGCCGCTGATGGCTTTCTCGCTTTCGGAAAACCGTCTGCGGTCACTGGCCGAGCGGGATGGCCTCACCGGTCTCTACAACCGCCGCTCTCTCCTGCGGGAAGGTGCCCGGGCGTTCAGCAAAGCCCGGGCGTCGGGCTCACCCCTTGCGGTGCTGATGCTGGATCTGGACCATTTCAAACTTATCAATGACCAGTGGGGCCATGCCGCCGGGGATGAGGTGCTACGCCAGGTGTCGCGCACTTTTGAGACGGAGCTGCGGGAAGATGACATAGTGGGCCGGATTGGCGGCGAAGAGTTCGTGGCGGTATTGCCACTGTCTGCCGACGAGGATTTCACCCACATTGCCAACCGTCTGCTGAAGGCTATTTCCCATCGTGGCTCGCAAATAATAAAGGACAGCCCGATGGAACTGTCTGCCAGTATCGGGGGAATCCGCATGGCGTCCCGGCACAGAACCTTCACCGATATGCTGCAGGAAGCCGATAACGCTCTGTATACTGCCAAGGACAAAGGTCGTAACCGCGCCGAGTTCCCGGACGTCATGGAGCAGCTCAATGACAACACCCCCGCCTTCCCCTGATCAATCTGATAAACCGCCCGTTTATACGGAAATCTCCGGCGACATCATCACCGTGGTCATCAACCGTGAAACCCGCCGCAATGCCGTTGACCGCGAAACGGCCCAGGCGCTGTTGTCGGCGTTTGAGGACTTTGAACGTAACGACGCATTGAAAGTGGCGGTGCTCTGGGGCCGCGGTGGCAACTTCTGCGCCGGCGCCGACCTGGAAGCGGTGGGTGACCCGGACAGGCGCAACCATATTGAACCCACCGGTACCGCCCCCGGCCCCATGGGCCCGTCACGAATGGCGTTTACCAAGCCGGTGATTGCTGCGGTTTCGGGCTATGCCGTGGCCGGCGGGCTGGAACTGGCATTGATGTGCGATATGCGGGTTGCCGAAAAGTCGGCTGTTTTTGGCGTGTTCTGCCGCCGCTGGGGCGTGCCGCTGATCGACGGAGGCACGGTGCGGCTACCCCGGGTTGTGGGCCACGGCCGCGCCATGGACATGATTCTGACCGGCCGCCCCGTAGACGCGGAAGAAGCTCTGGCCATGGGACTGGCCAACCGTGTGGTACCGGACGGTGAAGCCCGCGAGGCGGCCGAAACACTGGCGCGGCAGATTGCCGGCTTTCCCCAGCAGTGCCTGCGGGTGGACCGCGCATCGGCGATCAACCAGTGGGATCTTTCCCAGTCGGACGCCCTGGCGGCAGAAGGCGCGGGCGGCTACCCGGTGGTTTTTGCAGAGGCCATTGAGGGAGCCAGCCGGTTTGCCGGCGGCGCCGGACGTCACGGGCGGTTTGACGACTCTGATCAATAACCGGCTACCGCCTGATCCAGGGCATTGCGCAGCTTTTCATCACCTGGCGCAACCTGGCTGGGGAAACGGGCCACAACTTCACCGCCGGGGCTGACCACGTATTTGTAGAAGTTCCACCCCGGCTGACCGGCCTGGCGGTTAAGCTCGCTGAACACCGGGTTGGCCTCGTCACCGGTTACCGAGGTGGGGGCGATCATGGTGAAGGTCACGCCATAGTTCTTGAAACAGACGCTGGCGGCTTCGGCCTCGCTGTCTGCTTCCTGACGGAAATCGTCGCTGGCGAACCCGACAACCACCAGGCCTTTGTCCTGGTAGTTCTTGTGCAGACTCTCAAGGCCGTCGAACTGACCGGTAAACCCGCAGCGACTGGCTGTGTTCACCACCAGCAGGGGTTTGCCCGTCGCCAACTGGCAAAGATTGACCGAGTCGGCGGAATGCAGTTTTCGCAGATCGTGGTCCAGAAAAGCCGGGCATTCAGCGGCCTGCAGCGTTAATGGCAGCAGGGAAATAACAAGCGCGAACAACAGTCGCATGACGGCGTCTCCTTAGGGCATGATCGCTGGTAATATCTACGCTCTGCCCACTGAAACAGTTTCACCTTCTGAAAACCACGACTCCATGACGGCAATGCCAAAAGCCCCATCAGTATCCGATCAGCCCCGTATTCCCGGTACCGCAGACCTGGATGATCCGCTGTATTACCTGGCCAACTTCGAGACAGTGGTTCGCTGGGTTCATCAGCACCACAGGGACCTGCTGCTTGAGGACGAGTGCCGCCTGATCGACTCGCTGATGACGCTGTCGCCGGGGGGCCGGGCACTGGCCGCCAGAATGGTGATGCGCACCGGTGAGCACTTCCGGGTAGAAAAGCTCCGCTATCCGGAGCTGGCGCGGCCGATTCCGGAACTGATGAGTGAACTGGCGGAATCCGGCTGGATCGACACAGCACCGAATATCCACGTACCCGAGCTTTTCCGGCTTTACACCCTTGCCGAGCTGCGACCCGCCCTGGCGGAGTTCGTCACTGAGCTGGGGCTGAAAATCAGCGCCCCAAAAAGCCAGCTCCGGGCCGCAATGATGGATGCCTTTCCCGATCCCGCACCGGTGACGCGCTGGCTGCCGGACAGCCAGACCCGGTTGGTTCGGCTGCGGCACATGGACCTGTTCGATCGGCTGCGGCTGATGTTCTTCGGCAACCTGCGCCAGAGCTGGTCCGATTTCGTGCTGGTAGAGCTGGGGCACCAGCAGTTCGAGCAGGTGCCGTTTACCCCGGACGCGAGGGCCTTCGATGCCCGCGCCGAGGTGGACCGATACCTTCTACTGCACCAGTGTCGGGAACGGCTGGATGAAGGCGAGCCGCCTGAAGACATCATGGGTGCCATCCCGGATGCCAGTGATAATGCCTGGCTGGAAAGCCGGCGCGGGCGACTGCTGTTCGAACTGGCCCGTCAGGCTGAACGCGGCGGAGACATTGTTCTGGCCCTGACTGCCTACGGGCAAAGCCACCACCGCGAAGCCCGACTGCGTCAGCTTCGGCTGCTGGAGCGCCAGAAACAGTATCAACAAGCCTGGGATATCGCCCGGCAGGCCGCCGAGCAACCCCGCAACGATGCCGAGGTTGAGGGACTGAAGCGCCTGATGTCCCGGCTGGCCAAAAAACTGGCCCGGCCGTTACCGGCCCGCAAGGCACGGCCTGCCATTCCCACCTTTACCCTGACCCTGGACAACCCCGAAGGCTACTCCGTGGAATGGCGGACTCTCGAACACCTGCACACCCCGGAAACACCGGTTGCCTATGTGGAAAACACCCTGATCAACGGCCTGTTCGGCCTGCTTTACTGGCCCGCGATCTTTGCACCTGTACCCGGTGCCTTTTTCCACCCTTTTCACAGCGGCCCGGTCGACCTTTACCGGGAGGATTTCCTGAGTCGTCGACAGTCGCTGTTCGAAGACTGCCTGGCGCACCTGGACGACGGCACCTATCCGGAGATCATCCGCAGGACCTGGCAGCGGAAATACGGCATCGCCTCACCCTTTGTAATCTGGCCGGTGCTGAGCGAATCGCTGCTGGACATGGCGCTGGCCTGTATTCCTGCGGAACACCTGAAAGTGCTGTTCCATCGGCTGATGGCGGACCTTCGCATCCACCGCAGTGGCTTCCCCGACCTTATTCGCTTTGAGCCTGAACATCCGGACCCCGGCCGGCGTTATGAAATGATCGAAGTGAAAGGCCCCGGCGACCGACTGCAGGATCATCAGACCCGCTGGCTGGAATACTGCGTGGAGCAGGGAATACCGGTATCCGTTTGCTATGTGCGCTGGCAGGAGGCGCCTGCATGACGGCTCACAGGGTTTCCGTAAGAACGCTCTGCGAATTCGCCGCTCGCAAAGGCGATCTCGACCTTCGCTATACCCCCGCGCCCACCTCCGAAGAAGGCATCGCCGGCCACGGTGAAGTACAGGCCCGACGCGGCCCCCGCTACCAGAGTGAGCGGCCGCTGGCTGGCCAGTGTGGCAACCTGCTGGTCAGTGGGCGCGCCGACGGCTGGGACCCCATTGCCGGCCGGCTGGAGGAGATCAAGACCCACCGGGGCGACCTGTCGCGGGTTCGCGAAGCCCAGCGCCACCTCCACCGCGCCCAGTTGCGGGTCTATGGCGCACTGCTGTGTCGGGAGGAAAAACGCGCCGACATCGAACTGGCCCTGATCTATTACGACGTCGGCAAGGACCGGGAGACACCGATTACCGAAACCGCCAAGGCAGCAGAGCTGTGGCAGGAACTGGAGGAATTGTGCGCCCTTTACGCCGGTTGGGCGGAACAGGAACAGACACACCGGCAGGCAAGGAACCAGCAGCTGTCTGACCTGACCTTCCCGTTCCCGGATTTCCGGCCCCAGCAACGGGCACTTTCGGAAACCGTATACATCAACAACGTGCGGGAGCAGTCGCTGCTGCTGGAAGCGCCCACCGGGCTGGGCAAAACCATGGGCGCCCTGTTCCCGGCACTGAAGGCCATGCCGGTGGCGGGGCAGGATCGCCTTTTCTACCTCACCAGCCGCAACACCGCCCGCCAGGTGGCCATAGGCGCGGTGGAGAATCTGGCCAGTACCCAGGCCAGCCCGCTGCGCATTCGTACCCTGGAACTGGTGGCCAAGGACCACGCCTGCGAACACCCGGACAAGGCCTGCCACGGCGACGACTGCCCGCTGGCCAAAGGCTTTTTCGACCGTCTGCCGGCAGCAAGACAGGCTGCCGCGGACCACCCGGGCGTGCTGACCCGGGATACCCTCGCGAAAATCGCTGCGGACGCAAACATCTGCCCCTATTTTCTGGCCCAGGAGATGGCTCGCTGGTGCGATCTGGTGGTGGCGGATGTGAACCGGATGTTCGATCAGTCCGCACTACTTCACGCCCTGGTTCGCCAGAACGACTGGCAGGCCGGGCTGCTGATTGACGAGGCCCACAACCTGGTGGACCGGGCCCGGGGCATGTATTCAGTCACCCTGGGCCAGCGCCGCCTGCTGCGCACAAAAAAGCAGGCGCCCAAAAGCCTGAAAGCCGGCATGAACGGCCTGGCCCGGGCCTGGCAGACGCTGATCCGCGAACAGGCGCCGGAAATCGGCGAGCCACCGGTCAATCTGACCAACCTGCCCGCCAGCCTGACCGGCGCCCTGAACCGACTGGTGTCGGCCATCAGCGATTATCTGGCGGACAATCCGCCGGATCTGGCGCTGCAGGAACTGCTGTTCGAATGCCTGGCTTTCAGCCGGCTTGCGGACGTATTTGGCGACCATTCACTTTGCGAACTGGCTCGCCCTGGCCGGGGTGATGCCCGCCTGTCGATCCAGAACCTGATTCCGGCGGATTTTCTGGCACCACGTTTCGAAGCGGCTCAAAGCACCCTCCTGTTTTCCGCCACCCTGTCGCCGGGCGAATATTATCGCGATCTGTTAGGCCTGCCGGACGACACCTGGTTTCGCTCCCTGCCCGGCCCGTTCAGCGCAGACCAGCTTCAGGTGCTTTTCACACCAGACATCAGCACCCGCAAACCGGACCGGGAGCGCTCCCTGCAGCCCATTGCCGAACTGATCGCCCGCCAGTACCGGGACAAGCCCGGAAACTATCTGGCGTTTTTCAGCAGCTTTGCCTATCTCAATCAGGTCAGTGAGGCCCTGGCCCGCTTCGCGCCGGACATCCCCCAGCGCCAACAGCGCCCCGGCATGTCCGGACCCCAGCGCCAGGAGTTTCTTGATGCCTTTGCCGAAGACAGCAGTGGCGTGGCCTTTGCGGTACTGGGCGGCATTTTCAGCGAGGGCATCGACCTGCCCGGCAACCGCCTGATCGGCGCCTTTGTCGCCACCCTTGGCCTGCCACCTTTCGACAACTGGCACGAAATACTGCGCCAGCGCCTGGAAGCCCGTTTCCGGACCGGCCATGACTATACTTATTTGATACCGGGCATGCAGAAGGTGGTGCAGGCGGCGGGCAGGGTGATTCGTACCCAGCAGGACCGGGGCGTGATCTGGCTGGTGGATGACCGTTTTCTGCAGCCGCGGGTTCGTGCCCTTTTGCCGGGCTGGTGGTGATGCGGGGGTGATGATCGAGGGAAACCCTTGACGGATTTGTTATCCTTTCATCCATTACCAATCTGGAGCTTTCAATGTCGTATCGCGATCTTCCCTACTCCCTGCTCGAGCTGGCCTCGGTGCGGGAAGGTGATTCGGTGGGCCGGACCCTTGCCAACAGTGTGGCCTACGCTCAACACGGCGAGCACCTGGGCTTTAACCGGTTCTGGCTGGCCGAGCATCACAATATGGAAGGCATCAGCAGCTCGGCAACGTCGGTGCTGGTGGGTCATATCGCCGGCGCCACAAAAACCCTGCGGGTCGGTTCCGGCGGCATCATGCTGCCCAACCATCCACCGCTGGTGGTGGCCGAGCAGTTTGGCACGCTGGAAAGCCTGTACCCGGGACGGATTGATCTCGGCCTTGGCCGGGCCCCCGGCACCGACCCCATTACCAGCCGGGCACTGAGAAGGGAACACCTGGGGGCCGAGCAGTTCCCGGAAGACGTGGCCAAACTGCAACAACTGCTTGGGCCACTGCAGCCCGGCCAGCAGATCAAAGCGATTCCGGGGGCAGGCACCAACGTGCCTATCTGGCTGCTTGGTTCCAGCCTGTACAGCGCGCAACTGGCCGCCCAGCGCGGACTGCCCTACGCCTTCGCCGGGCATTTTGCGCCGCGCCTGTATCGTGAGGCCATCCACCTTTACCGCAGCCAATTCCAGCCATCGGATACCCTGGCAAAGCCCTATGCGATGCTGGCGGTGCCGGCGATTCCCGCAGACACGGACGAGGAAGCGCGTTTTCTGGCCACCACCAGCTATCAACGAATTCTGTCGCTATTCCGCGGCCAGCCCCTGTGGATGAGGCCACCGGTGGAATCCATGAACGGGCTATGGAGCAGCGGCGAGAAGGCCGGTGTTCAGGATTTCCTGTCACTGCAGCTGCTGGGCAGCGCCGATACCATTCGTCAGCAGCTTGATCGTCTGCTGGAATCGGTGGAAGTCGACGAACTGATGTTCACCATTGATCTTTACGATCCGGAAAAGCGGCGCCGCGCACTGGATATTCTTGCCGCCACACGACCGGAAAACCGTACCGAAAACAGGAGCCTTTCATGACCAACCCCGTTCACGTATTTCTGTCCCACGGCCTGGAAAGCGGCCCTGACAGCACCAAGGTGCAGGCCCTGAAAGCCGAGGCGGAAACCTTTGACGGGGTAACCGCCATGGCCCTGGACCATCGCAGCAGCAAGGACCCGGCCACGCGTCTGCTGCAGATGCGTGCCGCCATTGAAGCGTCCGGAGCGGAGCCTGAGAAATGTATCCTGGTGGGGTCCAGCATGGGTGGCTGGGTGTGCGCCCAGACCAGTTCCGAAAGCCCGGTTCTGGGCTGTTTCCTGCTGGCGCCGGCATTGGCCATGAAGGACTATCCCCAGTCCAGCCCGAAGATTCAGGCCCGCCACACCCAGATTATTCACGGCTGGCACGACGATGTGGTTTTGCCGATGCCGGTGATTGAGCTGGCCAGGGAGCAGGACCTGCCGTTGCTGGCGCTGCCAGACGGCCACCGGCTTCAGGAGAGCCTGCCGCGACTGGTGACCGAATTCCGTAGGTTTATGAAGGAGTGTCTAGGTCAGTAATCTGGCCAGTCCGGAGGCGCGCACCACACTGCGGCCGACTGCATCACGCAATACCCCTTCCTGAGGAACGGCAAGGCTGAGCCAGTGTCTTGCTCGCGTGATACCGGTGTAGATCAGCTCCCGCGTCAGTACCGGGGTGAGGCGATCCGGGATCACCAGGCAGGCATGGGTAAATTCGGAGCCCTGGGATTTGTGCACCGTCATGGCGTAAACAGTTTCCAGTGATTGCAGGCGACTGGGGGATATCCAGCGGATGGTTCCGCTGCCGTCGCTGGAAGGGAATGCCACCCGCAGGGTCTGAACTGGCTCGCCTGCTTCGTTGCGATCCCAGGGCACGCTCAGCGTCACGCCGATATCGCCGTTCATCAATCCCAGGTTGTAATCGTTGCCGGTCACCAGTACCGGGCGACCGGCGTACCAGCCTTCGGTTTTATCGATCAGCCCGGACGCCCGCAGTTCAGCGGCGACCTGCTGGTTCAATCCTTCCACCCCGAACGGGCCTTTACGCAGGGCGCATAGCACCTGAAACTGGCTGAAAGCGGCGAGCACCTTCGTGGCCCAGGCATCCCATTCTGGCCGATCGGCTTCGGAATCGGTGGCCTCAGGGCGCTGCCCGGACATGATTTGTAGATAGTGCCCGTAGCCGACGGGGGCGCTTACCGAATCGCCGTTCACCATTCGACCCTCGCCAGCGTTGAGAAACGCTCCGGCGCTGCCGGTGCGGGCGTGGCGAGCCAGAGGTAGCAGGGCATCGGCTGTGGAGGAATTCTCCGCCGGGTCAGTCATTAACTCGGACCGGCCAAGCCAGGCGACGTCCGGGAATGTGCGGGACTGACACTGGCTGGTCAGGCTTTTATCAAAGCGGCCTTCGTTGGTCGCCTGAGCCAGGACACCGATCCCGCTGTGCTCGTCAAAGCGGTAACTCTTGCGCAGCATGCCCACCGCCTGGTCCAGCGGTTGCCCATTGGCGTCGGCCAGCTCCTCCGGAAGCCGGTAACCGGTGACCGATTCCAGCCATTCCAGTGTCTCGGGCCGGTAATGGCCCGCATTCGCCCGTTGGCACAATTCGCCCAGTACGGCACCGGCGTCCACCGAGGCCAGCTGATCCTTGTCGCCCAGCATGATCAGGCGGGCATTCTCGGGCAGTGCGGCGAACACCGAGGCCATCAGGTCCACGTCCACCATGGAGGCTTCGTCGATCACCAGGATATCCAGTGGCAGCGGGTTATCCTCGTTGTACCGGAACTGGCGGGAGCCGGGGCGGCTGCCCAGCAGGCGATGCAGGGTGGTGACTTCTGTGGGAATCGCGGAGGCATCCGGAGCGCCGGGAAGCGCAGCCAGCGGGACTCTGCTCAGGGCTCCGCCAATGGATTCACTGAGCCGGGCGGCGGCCTTGCCGGTGGGGGCCGACAATCGGATTCGCAGATAGGGGTCGTCCGGGTCCAACCCCGGCTTCTGGCAGGCCATGGACTGTAAAGCCGCCAGCAGGTTGAGCACCGTGGTGGTCTTGCCGGTGCCCGGCCCGCCGGTGATGACGCTGAAACGATTGCGGGCCGCCAGGGCGCAGGCGACTTTCTGGTAATCCACCGCGTCCTGCTGGCCGAAAAGCGTATCCAGCGCCCGCGAGAGCTGCTGATCGCTTTCGGTTCCGCCGGGGCTGAGGCGCTGACGGATGCCAGCGGCGATGCCCTGCTCATAGCGCCAGAACCGGCGCAGATAAAGCCGGGTGCCTTCCAGGACCAGGGGCGTGGAGCGGCTACCGTCGCTGACGGCAACGCTGTGGGCAATGGCCTCAATCAGCCGGTCGGTGGAGGTGTCGCGAAAGAGATCGACCGGCTGCGACAGGCTCTCTGGTGCCTCGTCCAGCCTGGCGGCGCCCTCCGGCGGCAGCACCAGTGTGGCTTCTGCATCCTGGCAGAGCTGACCAAGATCAAGGCACACGTGGCCACGGCCCACCTGGTGGGACACCAGGGCTGCGAGGATCGCGAGCTGGGCATTGGGAGCGCTGGTTTTTTCCCCGGGCGGCGTTTCTGCCGAGGCCTGTGATGAGAGAGTACAGACAAACTCTGCAAAGGCGTGATCCAGCGCCCTCAGCCAGCCCAGCTCAACCCATCGGTCCAGCAGCCCGAGTGCGTCATCCACGGAAGCAAATTCGGCCAGGGGTACCTGTGTGCTCATACCGCAACCTCCGGCTGGCCGCAGAACAGCCGGTCCAGGGACTCGATCAGGGCTTTGTCCGGCCTTTCGGTGAAGGCACCGGCGCCGGGCGCATCACAGCCGCGCAGGAACAGATAGACCGCCCCGCCCATGTGGGTGTCGTAGTCGTAGTCCGGCAGCCGTGCCTTCAGCAGTCGATGCAGCGCCAGCAGGTAGATCACGTATTGCAGGTCATAACGGGATTCCAGAACCTTCGCCCGCATGGCCTCGGGTACATAGGCGCTGTCATCTTCCCCCAGCAGGTTGGATTTGTAATCCAGCACGTAATAGCGACCTTCATGCTCGAACACCAGGTCGATAAAGCCTTTCAGCATGCCGTTGAAGGTGGTTTCGTGGGCCCGGGGGCGTGGCTCGGCATTGAGCGTTCCCTTCTGCACCAGTCGGTCCAGAGTCAGGGTGTTCACCTGCCGGCTTTCAAACCAGAACTCCAGCTCGGGGCGCGGGCTGTTAAGTTTGGCCAGTGTGCAGGTAGCGTCCGAATCCGGCAGGGGAATGTCGACGGTCAGAAGACGCAGAACCCAGCCGTTCAATACGTCGACCCAGGCGTCCCAGTGGCGGAGCTGGCAGCGGCGCTGCAGCAGGACATACAACTCGTCCGGCGATGCCACCACCTGATCGAAACCCCGGGTGGCACACCACTCCAGGATATCGTGCAGGAAGGTGCCGGGGCCGGAGCCTTTGGGAAACGCGTGCTTGCCTTCCGGCGGCGCGGTCGGCACCGGCGCTTCCTCTGTATTGGCCGCATCTTCTTCCCGCAGGTTTTCCTGTTCCGCGTCCTCGCTGGCGGGCTGAAAATCCCCGCTGAAGCCACTCAAGGCGCCGTAGGTGATGGCGGAATAACTGGCAATCCACCAGTTTTCCCGGGCTTCCCGGGTGGGTTCCCGTGCCGGGCCCAGCGGGGGTTCCGGTTCACCAACGTAGCGAAGATCGTCCGGCTCTGGCGCCGGCATTATCTCAATGCTTGCCTCCCCCGCCGCCATGGCCTGAAGCCGGGGTGTCAGATCAACCTCGTTTGTCTGATCCGGCCCACTGATCAGGTGTCCCAGCCCGCTCAGGTGCCAGTTTTTGATGCCGGCGGCCCCCACCCAGGTGGCGTGGCGGGCGCGGGTCAATGCCACGTAGAGTTTGCGGATGTCCTCGCCCAGGCGCTCCCGGTCGGCCAGCGCCAGTGTGTGCTCGTCCGGGGCCAGTGAGATCTGCAATTGCCCCTGAGGATCATGGAACGCCAGGAAATTCTGCCCCGCTTTTTCCTGACGGTGTTCGGTGGCAAACGGCAGGAACACCAGCGGATATTCCAGGCCCTTGGATTTGTGCACGGTAACCACCTTCACCAGGTCGGAATCGCTTTCCAGGCGCATGGTGCGGTGCTCGCTTTCGTCTTCTGACTGTTGCAGCAGTTCGGTAAAGTGATGAACCAGGGCGTGTTCACCGTCCAGCTGCTGGCTGTCGGCCTGGAGCAGTTCGGCCAGATGCAGTATGTCGGTCAGCGCCCGTTCGCCACTCTGATCAGCCAGCAACTTGGCGGGTATATCAAAGTCCATCAGGAAACGGCGCAGCATGGGCAGAACACCCTGGCTCTGCCAGAGCTCGCGATAGTGCTGGAAACGGTCGATCTCCCGATCCAGGGCGTTTTCATCGCTCAGCAGCTGGTCCAGTTGCGAATGGGACAACCCCAGGGAAGGCGTGGCCAGCGCACCGCGCAGCAAAGACAGCTGCCCGGGTTCGGCGCAGGCGTGAAGCCATTGCAGAAGTTCGACGGCTTCCGGCGAATTCAGTACCGAGTTTCGATCGGACAGGTACACGCTGCGGATACCCCGGTCGCTCAGCGCCCGGCGCACGGCCTCGGCTTCATCCCGTTTATTCACCAGAATGGCAATGTGTTCCGGACGCAAAGGCTCTACCGCACCGGTATCGCTTTCGGGCCGGAAGCCGGCACGATTCTCTTTACCTTTGGCCAATAGTCGGGCGATTTCCGTGGCACAGGCGCCGGCAAGACTGGATCTGGCGTCGCCCTTGGTCACGCCCTCATCGTCACCAAGCGTCCAGAAGGTCAGCGGCGTTGCGGCCTCGCCGTCCACCCACCAGTGCCGGTCGCTGCCTTTGGCGTTAACGGGCGTGAAGGGCAGTGGGTTGCCCGCCCCGGTACGGAACAGGAACGCGCCTTCGGCCCTGGCCTGATCAGCATAGGCAAACACCTGGTTCACCCCGTCCACCATGGCTTTGGAGGAGCGGAAGTTGGTGCCAAGAGTGTAGGTCCGTTCGCTCACCGCCTGTCGGGCAGCCAGATAGGTGTAGATGTCCGCGCCGCGGAACTTGTAGATGGCCTGTTTCGGGTCGCCGATCATCAGCAGGGTGGCATCGGGGTTGTTCGCCGCCACCTGATAGATGCGATCGAAGATCCGGTACTGCACCGGATCAGTGTCCTGGAACTCGTCGATCATCGCGACCGGAAACTGCCGGGCGATGGTGGCCGCCAGGCGATCGCCCTGGGGGCCGGCTAGGGCTTCATCCAGCCGGGTCAGCAGGTCGTCGAAGCCCATGGTGGCCAGGCGCTGCTTCTCGGCGTGCAGGCGTTTTGCGATCCAGCGCACCGCGTGGTTGAGCATGGCAGGGCCGGGTCTGGGCAGGTCCGCCAGGGCCTGTTTCAGGGCGCTAATTTCGTCCATGGCCGGGTGATGGGGCGGCGGTTCGTCACCGGTCCACTTGCTGGCGAAGCCTTCGGCTTCCAGGTAGTCGTAGCCTTTCAGTTCGCTCTTGACCAGCCCTTTGGGCTCGTCAGCGTCGGAGGTGGCCCAGTCCCGAAGATGGTTCACCGCGCTCTGGATGGTGTTTTTGGTGCCGCCGTGGAGGGGTTTGGGCTTTGGTTTGGCGGTATTTTCCAGCAATTCGGTCAGCTCGTCGCACCACTGGGCCCAGGGCTGCTTGAGTTCAAGAAGCCTTTTCCGTTTTGCCTCAAGGGCCTGGCTGACCGCCTCTTGCGGCGATAGCGGGTCTTCCGGCAAGGCATCCACATGGGGCAGCAGGTTGCGAACGGCCTTGCGCAGGCTCTCGGGGTCCGCCCAGTTCTCCAGCACTGCGTCGATCATCTCTGGCGGCGTGGAGTACACAAACGTGCGCCAGTAGTCCCGGGCCACTTCGTCCAGCAGTTCGGTCTGATCGGTTTCCAGGGTCTGGCGGAACAGGCTGCCACTGTCGAAGGCGTGCTCGCTGAGCATGCGGTTACACCAGCCGTGAATAGTGGATACGGCAGCCTCGTCCATCCATTCCGCGGCCAACAACAGCTTGCGCTGGCAGGCGGGCCAGTCACCGGTTGGGCACTGGTTGCGCAGGTTCAGCAACGGGTCTTTGGTATCCGTGGCAATGTCGGCAAGATCGGGCTGCTGGCCAAAGAGCGCCGCGGCCTCGGTCAGGCGGGCGCGGATACGGTCGCGCAGCTCCTTGGTGGCGGCCTCGGTAAAAGTGACCACCAGCAGATGCGGGGGCATCACGCCCTCCGTCAGCGGCTGCCCCGACTCCCGGTGTCCCAGCACCAGGCGCACGTAAAGTAGCGCCAGGGTGAAGGTTTTGCCGGTGCCGGCACTGGCTTCAATCAGGCGACTGCCTTTCAGGGGCAGCGTCAGCGGGTCGAGGGTGCGCACGGTCTCGCTCATCAGGCACGGCCTCCGTGTTCGCATTGCCAGAGTGGTTGATACAGGTCACGGACCAGCGCGGGAAAATTATCGGTACCAATCAGGGATTCGAAATCCGGAAAGGCCCGGCCCAGGTAGGCGCCGCGATAGGCCAGGGTGGCATCAAAAGCCTGCTCGGCCCTTTCCAGCCCCAGCTCCTCGCTGCCCTCTTTTTTGGGCGGATGAAGGCCACGCAGGTAAGCATAGGCAGTGCCCGGCTCAATCGGTAATGGCGTAGTCTGCCCGATAATCCAGTATTTCAGCAGCGTATCCAGAAGCTGCCGGGCCTGATCCCGCCCAACCGGAGGCAACAGCACTTTGCGGTTTTCCTCTTTACCCAGAACCAGAGTGTGGAAATCCTCGTGGAGACTGCACCCAGCCAGGTGAATCACCCAGTCTTCCAATACGGAAGCGTATTTTAACGCCTTGGCCCCACCGTTTTTTTCCAGCAGACTGCTGCTGGCAATCACCACCCGACAGACGGCGCCGTCCGGCCGGGTCCGGAGCTGGCCAATGCGATCGGCTACTTCTACTTCATAATTCTGTTCGCTTTTAAAAGACCGGCGGAAATTCCAGGCCTGGTCCTGCTCATCCGGCCAGTCCTGGAGGGCTTCCCGGTAGCGGCGGAACAGGTCCGGCATCCGGGTGTACAGCTGCTGCTGTGAGACCTGCTCCGTTGAGCCCATACCCAGGTCACCCCGGGTGCGCATGCGTTGCAGCCGGTCCTGAAGCCGAATTTCCAGATCCGATTCGTCCGTGACCTTCACCACCGCCTGATCAATCAGTTCCCGCTCCAGCGTCCAGTGTTGCAGGCCATCCAGCCGGAAGGTTTCGTTGTCGGTGTCCTGGGCCTGAATGTTGATGAACTGAACCTGCAAACGGCGCCGGTAGAAAGTGTCCACCGGCGCTTTCAGGAACGCGGCCATTTCGGACAGGGTCAACGGTGCTGCCGGTGCCAGGTAATCCAGGGGTTGGTCCTCGTCTGCCTCAACGGCCTGATGAGCCTGGAGCCATTCATGGTCATAGCTGAACAGTCCGGACCGGCCTGCACCATCAACAGGGAAATACTCACGGCTGAAGGGTTGAAGCGGATGCCCCGTGGTCAGGGCGTCAGAGGCTTTGCTTCCGGACTTCGTCGACCAGACGGCATCCAGGTGGTCCCGCAACTGGGCCACCAATACCGAAGGCGGCCGTTCGGAATCATCGCGAATGCTGCGCCCCACCCAGCTGATGTAGAGCTGCTCCCGGGCGGAAAGCAAGGCCTCCAGAAACAGGTAACGATCGTCCTCCCGCCGGGAGCGGTCGCCGGGTCGACTGTCCTGGGCCATCAGGTCGAAATCCACCGGCGGGCGTGAGCGGGGATAGTCGCCGTCGTTCATCCCCAGCAGGCAAACCCGCTTGAAGGGGATGGCACGCATGGGCATCAGGGTGGCGAAGTTGACCTTACCCGCCAGGAATCGCTGGTTCAGGCCGCCGTCCTCCAGCCCTTCCAGCAGCTCCTCGCGAACAATGGACAGGGGCAGGGTGTCGGATGCCATGCCGCCGCTGGTGCAATCCTCAAACCACTGCTCCGCCTGTCGCCGCAGCCGGTTGACCAGAAGCAGTTCGTCGTCCGTGAATTCATCGAAAAACTGCTCCAGCATGGACTGGATCAGTTCCAGCCACTGACCGGGTGTGTAGTCTTCCGCCAGTTTCTCCCAGAGCTGCTCCATCCTTTCCACAAAGCGGTAAAGGTTGCCCGCCAGTGACGCCTGCAAGCCGCCAATTTCGCCATAAGGCTCGATGCCCTGCCAGGCGTCATCCGGGCCGGTGCCATAACCCAGCAACATACGGCGCAGGCCCTCCTGCCAGGTGTTGCGGGCAAGGCCGTCCGGCAGATCAAAGCTTTGCCGGTGTCCCGCGTGCAGGCCCCAGCGAATGTTGGCGCCCTCCACCCACTGGCGAATCAGCGGCAGATCCCACTCGGCGATGTCGAAGCGGCGGCGGACGGCGGGCACATCCAGCAGGCTGATCACCTCGCTGGCGCCAAAACGGTATTCCGGCAGCGACATCAGTGAATCCAGGGCAATCAGTACCGGCTGGCGGTGACGCTGCTGCTGATCGGAGATGGTAAACGGAATATAGCGGGACGAACCCGGCGAATAGCGCCCGAACACCGCCTGAATATGGGGGGCATAGGCGTTCACATCCGGCACCATGACGATGACATCCCGGGGGCGCAGGGACGAATCGGCGCTGAATGCCGCCAGCAGCTGATCATGCAGCACTTCCACTTCCCGCTGGGGGCTGTGGGTGCGATGGAACACGATCGAATGGTCTTTCCCGGCGCTTAGCCGGCGTTTCTGTGCCAGCATTTCCTGCTGAGACGTCAGGGTACGGATATCGTCCTGTATCTGGTGAAGTACCCGGGGCTTACCGCTCTCACCATGTTCTGTGAAAATATCAATGCGACCGTCCGGCGTGGTCACCGCGCCCTGGTACTGCTCTGGATTGTCGAATTCGTCCAGCAACCGGATGTAGTCCCGCCCCTGTTTGCCCCAGGCGGCCAGCAGAGGATTGGCGTGCTGATGGAGCGCGTCCGGATCCGTCAGGCTGGCCAGCTTTTCATGCTCCTTGCCGCGCCGCCGACTGGCGGTGAGCAGATCCCGGTCGCTGATGATGTCGGCCCAGAAGAATTCGCAGGGATTGTGGACGCACAGCACCACCTGGCTGATTCGGCTGAGCACAGAGAGGGCTTCAAGCGCCTGCCGGGGCAGGGAGGAGACGCCGAACACGATAATCCGCTGCGGCAGGCCCGATGGGCGGTCACCGGCGGTCAGTTGCTGGCCGTGCTCCATAAATCGCGTGTGGATTCGGGAACGGCTGGTGGCGGACAGCTCGGCCACATCGTCCACCAGCGCCCGCCAGAGCACCGGCTGCCAGCGCTGATCGTCCGTCAGTTCCCGCACTTCCCCGCGAGCCAGCTTGACGGTGTCCCGACCCTGCTCCCAGGCGGTGAGCCAATCGGCCCGGAACACCTGGTACTGGTCGAAGAGATCAGCAACCTGGCCCGCCAGCTGATAGCAACGGGTGTCGGCATCGGTACCTTCCAGAAACCGTCTGAGCGGAGAAAACACGTCCTGCTGCTGCACCAGTGAGGGTAAAAGCCGGAACAGTCGCCATACCAGCCGGGACTTGTCGAAAGGGGATTGCTCGGGAACCTCGTGGGGGGGAAGAACCGCCCTGTACGCCTGCCAGATAAAACGGGACGGAAACAGAAAGTCCATGCCAGCGGCGACCCCCATGCCACCATCCGATTCGCCCACCGGGTCTTCCGCCAGCGCCAGTTTCAGCCACTGGGCAATACCGTTGCTCTGGACCAGGAAGGCTTCACTGGCTAGCGGCAGAACTGGGTGCTGCCGGCAGATCCACACCACGGCCCGGCGAAGATCTTCCAGGTGGTTAGCGTGGATGGCGTGAAAGCCAGTCCGGATGAGGGGCGTCTGGGGCATGCTGGCTCTTTCGGGTGACGGAAAGCTGTAAAACCTCTGTTTGGAGACTATCATAACTATGAGTCATCCAGACTAAAGCAGGACGCTCAAAGTTTTTGCAGATCAGACATTTTCTTGCGCAACCCCGATTGTTTTGCCAGTCTTAATTAGTGTAACAAAACATATCAGCGACAAAAAAAGTGGAGACAATGCGATGAGCAGCATCAGCAAATTCAAGAAACTGGCCGGAGTATCGGCCTTCGCTTTTGCCGCAATGACGGCAGCGAATGCGGTAAACGCCGACACCTGGCGCTACGCTCACGAAGAATATGAAGGCGATGTCCAGGATGTCTTCGCGTACGACTTCAAGGAATACATCGAAGACAACTCAGACCACACGATTCAGGTTTACCGCTTTGGCGAGCTGGGCGAGTCTGATGACATCATGGAGCAGACCCAGTCGGGCATTCTGCAGTTCGTCAACCAGTCGCCGGGTTTCACCGGTTCCCTGATCCCGGAGGCGCAGATTTTCTTCATCCCGTACCTGCTGCCCACCAAGCTGGACACTGTGATCGAGTTCTTTCGTGAAAGTGAAGCCATCAACCAGATGTTCCCCAAGTTCTACTCCAATAACGGACTCAAGCTGATCCAGATGTATCCGGAAGGCGAGATGGTTGTAACGGCAAATGAGCCGATCGAGAAGCCCGCCGACTTCAACAACAAGAAGATCCGGGTTATGACCAACCCGTTGCTGTCGGCAACCTATGAAGCCTTTGGCGCGACTCCAACACCGCTGCCATGGGGCGAGGTTTACGGCGCACTGCAGACCAACATGATCCAGGGTCAGGAAAACCCGATCTTCTGGATCGAGTCCGGCGGTCTGTACGAAGTATCTCCCAACCTGACGTTCACCAAGCATGGCTGGTTCACGACCGCGCTGATGGCCAATATGGACTTCTATAAGGGCCTGCCTGAAGAAGAGCAGAAGATGATCATGGAAGCCGGTGATTATGCGTTCAATAAAATCATCAAGCACATTGACGGACTGGGAGAGAAATCTCTTAACAAGATCATGAAGGACTGTGAGAAGTGCACGGTTACCCGCCTGACCGAAGAGCAGATTGATAAATTCCAGGCCCGCGCACCGCAAGTCAAGAAAAAGTACATCGAGATGACCGGCGAATCAGGCAAGAAGTTGCTCAACCAGTTTGAGGAAGATCTCAAGCAGGTTCAGAGCGACAAGTAACAATAATGTAGCAACCAACCCTGCCGGAAGACCAGCAGGGTTCCGCATTTACCCCGCCCCACCGGCGGCCCTCTCCGCCGGTCGGGAGCGGAATGGCTTGGAGCGTTCCCATGTCCGATAATTCTTCGGATCTAGAAGACGACACCGGCACCTATGAGTCCGGCCTGCCCGGATTTCTGGGAACCATAGATGTCTTTATCAGCAAGGTTGAAGCCGTCATGCTCGCCATGGGCGTGATCCTCATGGCAATCAATACCTGCACCAACGTGATTGCCCGGTATGTGTTGGGTGAAGGTATGTTCTGGTCCGGTGAAGTCAACCGGATACTCATTATCCTGATCACCTTCGCAGGTTTGGGTTATGCAGCCCGTCACGGCCGGCACATCCGCATGTCGGCGATCTACGATGCCATTCCGCCCAAGGGCCGCAAGGTACTGATGATCTTCATCGCCCTGATTACCTCAGCGCTGATGTTCTTCCTCTGCTATTACTCCTACGGCTATATAGAAACACTTTACAGCCGAGGAAGAATTCTGCCCGCCCTTGGTTTTGAAATATGGTGGATCTACATCTGGGCGCCGGTGGGCTTCGCCATCACCGGCATCCAGTACTTTCTCACGGCTATCAAGAACTTCACCAGTAAGGATGTGTACCTGTCCACCGGTGTGATTGATGGCTACTCGGACAGCGAATCCGAGGTCTGACCGCCCTAAGCTGTGCTAATAAAGGAAAGAAACCATGGCAACTATAATGATGGTAATCATGATCGGGCTGCTTCTGCTGGGCTTCCCGATGATGGTGCCCCTGATTGCTGGTGCCATTGTTGGCTTCGTGATGACATTCGATGGCCTGGGGCAGATGGGAACTTTTGTTCAGCAGATGATGGCGGGTATTCGCCCGGCATCGCTGATTGCGGTCCCCATGTTTATCCTGGCGGCAGACATCATGACCCGCGGCCATTCTGCGGACCGGCTGATCAACATGGTCATGGCGTTTATTGGCCACGTCAAAGGCGGGCTTGCCATCAGTACCGCCACCTCCTGCACCCTGTTCGGTGCCGTGTCCGGGTCAACCCAGGCAACGGTGGTGGCTATTGGCTCACCGCTGAGGCCAAAACTGCTCAAGGCAGGCTATTCGGATTCCTTTTCGCTGGCGCTGATTATCAACTCCAGTGACATTGCTTTCCTGATCCCGCCCAGTATCGGATTCATTATTTACGGGGTTATCTCCGAGACTTCCATTGCCGAACTGTTCATCGCGGGCATCGGGCCGGGCGTAATGATTCTGGTCATGTTTTCGATCTACTGCCTGATCTATGCCCACGTTAACAAGCTGCCCACCGAGGAAAAGTCCAACTGGAGGCAGCGTGCTATGGCGGTGCGAGAAGCCCTGTGGCCGCTGTTTTTCCCGGTAATCATCGTCGGCGGCATCTATGGCGGCATTTTCAGCCCCACCGAAGCCGCCGCCGTATGCGTGCTCTATGCCTTCCTGCTGGAATTCGTGATCTTCCGATCGCTCAAGCTTTCGGACATCTACCGGATTTCAAAATCCACCGGCCTGATTACTGCTGTGGTGTTCATTCTGGTGGCCGTCGGTACCGGCTTCTCCTGGATTATCTCCTTCGCGCAGATTCCCCAGGCGATTCTGGACTCGGTGGGTATCAGCGACATGGGCCCGGTTGGCGTGATGATCACCATCTGTATTGCCTTCTTTGTGGCGTGCATGTTTGTCGATCCAATCGTAGTGATTCTGGTTCTGACGCCCATCTTCGCGCCCGCCATTGAAGCCACCGGCATCGACCCGGTTCTGGTGGGTGTACTCATTACATTGCAGGTGGCCATAGGGTCTGCCACACCACCCTTTGGTGTTGACATATTTACTGCAATTGCGATCTTCAAGCGCCCATACATGGAAGTCGTTCGCGGTACGCCGCCGTTCGTATTCATGCTGATAGCCGCTGCGGGCCTGCTGATTACCTTCCCGCAGATCGCATTGTTCCTGCGCGACCTTGCCTTCCGGTAAGTTGACGACCCTGAAGGCTGAACCCAAAGGAGAGCGACATGTTCAAACGGATTCTGGTGGCAGTGGATGGTTCAATGACATCGTTTGATGCCGTGACCAGGGCGATAGAACTACAGAAGCTTACAGGCGCGGAAATATTTCTGATCTGCGTTTACAAGCACCACAGTCTGTTTGAGGCATCACTGTCGATCGGGCGCCCGGCGGAAATGGATATTCCGGACAAGGTGCTGTCGGAGTATGCGAAAGGAGTCGTCAATCACGCCAAAGAGCTGGCGAAGGAACGGGGCGCCACCCATGTGAGGGGGTTCGTCAAATCCGGAAAACCCTCGAGGGTGATCGTCAAGTTCGCCAAGGACAAGGATGCCGATCTGATCGTGGTTGGCACCCGGGGCACGCACAGCGACAAGGACGGTCTGTTCCTGGGCAGTGTGTCTCACCGGGTCACCTCCAACGCCAAATGTCCGGTGCTGGTGGTCTAGGTTCCCGGCAGGGAGCTAGCTGACCTCCACCCTGTCACGACCGCTCTCCTTGGCCCGATAGAGTGCCCGGTCAGCCTGTCCCAACAGGCTGTCCGGATTATCAGTACATTCCGGCCAGCTTGATACTCCGACAGACAGCGTAATACCCCCCAGTTCCCGCCCACGATGCACCACCGGGTAGCCACGCATTTCCCTCACCAGCTCCCTTGCTTTATCCAGTGCCGCCGCAAGCTGTGTGTTTGCCATGATGACAACAAATTCCTCGCCACCAAAGCGGCACACAACGTCACTTTCCCGGAACTGCCGAGTCAGGAAAGAGGCAACGGACTTCAGTGCGGTGTCTCCCGCTTCGTGACCGTAGGTATCGTTAAAACGTTTGAAATGGTCGATGTCCAGCATCAAAAGCGAGAGTGGCTTGTCGCTGCGTATGGCGACCGCCGTTTCATGGTCGAAAAGCTGATCAAAATAACGGCGGTTTTTCAGCCCGGTCAGCGCGTCTTCATAGGAATATCTCTGTAGCTCTTCCCGCAGCCCGATCCCGGAGAGGGTAATGCCAATTTTCTGAATGCTCTGGCTCAGCGTCTGAAGCAGTTTGACAGCCCCGAACTGCGAGTCATCCGCTGTAAGTTCTCTCGGAACCTCAACAAACAGCAGCGCCACAGGCACTAACCCTTCTGTGGCCGACTGCACGTTTATCCAAAGACACAGCTTCCCTCCCTCACCCGGACCTTCACCAGCCGGCATCATGGACATATCCGCAAGATGCTGAGCCGACAGGTCACTGTTCGGCGGCGGCCCTTCCGGGGTTTCAATACGTTCCGGGGAAGGAGGCTCGCCGGCATAGCCCCAGCGATTGAGCAGCCGGTAGGCTCCGCCCTGTTCAACTCGCTGATAGAGCTCACCCTTCATCGGGCTGCAAAGATCCGGCAACCACTGGGCCAGAACCGGGAAGGTCTGGTTCAGGCTGATGCAGTCCTGTAGCGATGCGATGATGTCGTTCAGTACCCGGGTCTTTTCGTTCTCGAAGGTCAGCAGCCTGACCCTGGCCTGCTCACGACGCGCGAGGGATTCAGCCCTGGCCGTGCGTTCGCTGACCTGCTGTTCAAGGGAGAGGTTGAGCTTGTGCAAGGATTCCTGTGTGCGAGCGTAGTGGACCAGGGCAATCAGAACAACGGCGAGCGAAAATATCAGCGTGCCCCAGCTGACCGGAACCCGCCACCAGGGTAGAAATCCATGTGCCACCGCCATATCCAGAATAAGCAGGCAGCCGAAAACACCATAGGCCAGAAGAATAGCCTGTTGCTGGCGAGCGAGCTTTCTGAAGCGTCTGGCTACCAGAAGGGTTACGGTAACAAGGGAGATCAGAAGCAGACCATCAAAGACCGCAAACGTCCAGGACAGGTCAATTACACCGAATGCCGCAAGCGTCAGAGCGATCACAAAGTAGCCCAGATGGATCTTCCAGAACAGGTTGATCAGCCAGGGCCGCTGATCTTCGAACCATTGTTCCAGCAACAGTGCCATGGCCACCGGTAACAGGAAGTAGGACCCTGCCGCCAGATAGTCCCACACCAAAGGCGCGTTCCAGATCAACTGGCTGGCCTGGCTTTCCGCCACCAGCAAAACCGCAGAGGAAATCGCGAAGAGGGCCAGGCTGGCAAAGCTTTTTTTACGCGCCTGCAGAAAGGCGAATATGATACAAAGTGCGGCAATCAGAGCAGAAAAACCGGCAATAATCAGGGCTTTCAGCGAAGTTTTCAGGATATAGAGCGTCAACTCTGAACGCTCCATAATGGCCACTTCACCCCAAAGGCCAATATCCGTGTAATTGGAAAATATCCGGAAGTAGAGATCCTTACCCTGGAACTCTTCGGGTAGAGCTATAGCGTGCCAGGGCCAGCCCTCGAACCGGCCTCTGCCGTCTTCGTCAAAATGGCCGTACTGGTAAATTTTCTCGCCATCCATCCAGGCTTGAACGATCAGGTCAACGCTGTAGATGTAGAGCACCGGTTCCCGCCAGGGTCCATCGGGCAGGGTAACGCGATACCAGACCTGTTCACGGCCCTGCCTGTCCGGCGGATTGGATGGAAAGCCGATCGCCTGCCACTGGCCGGGATCGCCGCCTTTAATCCATTCGGGAGTGCCAACGCTGTCTGTTGGTGAATCCCCCCAGCGATATTCCCACCCGGTTTCCAGATCGGTTTTGGCATGGGCCGTCTGGAAAACACACAGGCACAAGGTTAAGGCCAGTACCAGGCGACCAGCCCATGCAAAGGTCAACGTCCGCCCGGTCCACCTTTTCATTGACAACGACACCTACCGCCTTGAGTTACACAGCTAAAAGTATAGTTCAGTCACCGGTCTCCGATGAAACGCTATTCAGATAAGCTTTGTCGGAGATATTGGTCCATTGCCGGATCTGTTCCAGATACTCGCGCTGGGAATTGATGATCTGGCTGGCCAGTTCGTCGTTTTTCGCAGCTTCAGCCAACAATTTCTCAGTGGCCTGGCGGAGTGCATTGATCACTTCCGGCGGAAAGGTTTGATGGCTGACGTCTGGGTGATTTTCCTTCATCTGGGCCCAGGCCTTGCCGTTTAGGTGCATGCTCTGCGCGTACATGTCATAAGCCGCTGCACGCATGGCCACTCGCAGAATCTCCTGGAGGTCCTCCGGCAGCTTCTCCCAGCTTTTTTCATTAATCAGGAACTGCACTTCCGCCGCGGGTTCCTGCCAGCCGGAATAGTAGTATTTGGCAATCTGGTGAAACCCCATCTGCAGGTCCAGGGCCGGCCCCACCCATTCAAGGGCGTCGATGGTGCCCCGTTCCAGCGCCGTGTAGAGTTCCCCCGGTGGCAGATTGGTCACCGCCACGCCCAGCTCGGCCATCACCTCACCGGCGAATCCGGGCGTGCGCATCTTTAGCCCCTGCAGATCCTCCAGGCCGTTGATCTCCTCGCGGAACCAGCCACCCATCTGGTTGCCGGTATTGCCGCCAGGAAAGGAGAGCAGACCGTGGGGACGATAGACCTTTTCCATCAGCTCCATACCGTCACCATAGTAGAACCAGGCGTACTGCTCCGGCGCAATCATGCCAAACGGCACGGTGGTGAAGTACATGGCGTTGGGGATCAACCCTTTGTAGTAGTAGGAAGCCGTATGGCCCATGTCGTACTGGCCGGCCTTCACCATGTCGAAGATGCCGAAAGGTGCCTTGTGCTTGTTGGACGAATCAATGCGGATCCGAAGCCGGCCAGCGGACATTTTTTCCGCCATGGCTGCCATATTCCGAGTGGTTTCCCCCAGTATCGGCGTATTCGGCCCCCAAGTTTCCGCCAGCCGCAGCTGATAGGTTTCCTGAGCAGCGGCCAGGGTGGAGAACGCGAGTACACAGGCGGTAAAGAAAGCAAGGGCGTATTGTCGGATGAACATGTTAATGCAGTCTTCCTTTGAAATCGGTTTGGTGACGTCAGCGATGTGTTGAACCTATCTTATTTCCGCCCGGCAAGCATCCGAAATGCATCACCGTCACGTATAAATCCGGTGTATTTCAGCCAATATCCCTGTCGGCCTTGTTAACAGCCGGTCGCGGTTCAGGAGTCAGAAATGGATACCCTTTTCTACGATGGCCAGTGCCCACTGTGCGCCAAAGAAATCGCCACACTTCGTAAACTGGAAACGGGCAATCTGGTATTTGCAGATGTCCATCTCCAGGGCAACCGCAAGGGGCTATTGCCGGAGCGGGAAGCGCTGCTGAGAAGACTGCATCTGCTGACCAGCGACGGCCAGTGGGTTGTCGGGCTGCATGCCACTGTCAGGGCCTGGTCCCACACCCGCCTTGGATTTCTGTTCAAACCGCTGCTTTGGCCAGTCATCTATCCCCTTGTTTCCCGTTTCTATAGCAACTGGGCTGACCGGCGCTACCAGCGCAAATACGAGTGCGACGCCTGCAGCATCAAACCATGATCTTTTCAGACAAATCAGGCGACCTGTACGCTAGGCCGGCTACGCCATGCCGACCAGGAGTATAGCCCCAGCGCCACCCAGATCAGCGCAAAACTCAGCAGTTTTTGCTCGCTGAGAGGCTCATCAAACACCACCAGTGCCAGTCCGAACTGCAGGCTCGGGTTGATATACATCAGAAACCCGATGGTTGAGAGCCTGAGCCTGCGGGCAGCACCGGCAAAAAGCAGCAGTGGAATAGCCGTCACGATGCCACTGGACATCAGCAACAGGGCTGTTCCCGTGCTTTCCGTGAAATGGGAAATTCCGCTCAGGTTAAGCCAGGTAAGGGCCATCAGACCCACCGGCAGCAACAGCAACGTTTCCACAAACAGCCCTGAGAGACCGTCCAGAGGCACTTTTTTCCTGAGCAAACCGTAGGTTCCGAAACTGAAGGCAAGCACCAGCGAGATCCACGGCACCACGCCCAACAGAAACAGCTGGTAAAGAATCGCAATGGCTGCGATCACCACGGACACAGCCTGTAAACGGGAAATGCGTTCCCTCAGAACCAGCAGGCCCAGTGCAACGTTTACCAATGGCGTGAGAAAGTAACCAAGACTGGCCTGAAGAACCTGGCGGGATTCCACCGCATAGATGTAGATGCCCCAGTTAAGAGCAATAAACACCGCACACCCGAGCACAAATCCAAGCTTCCTGGGTTCGGCGAGTGCCGCCTTGATCGGTGTCCAGCGACCCATAGCCGAAACGACAATTACCAGAAACAGGCAGGACCAGACCACTCGATGAATCAGCACTTCATAGGAAGGGACCCCCGCAAACAGGGCAAAGTACAAAGGAAAGCAGCCCCACAGGGTGTAGGCAGACAGGCCAAACAAAACGCCTTTGGTATTCTCGGCTGCAGCGGCTTCGGGGGCAGTCATTTTCATAGCTTCCTTATTATCCGGTGAGCCACTTTACCAGTTTTCCTTATACCGACGCTGTGCTATCAACGGCTAATATGTTTGCCTTTTGAGTCTTTCAATGTTGACCGATTTTTCCGTTATTCAGATCCTGCTGGCCAACCTGGCCCTGCTTGCCGGCGCCTGCCTGCAGGGCGTGGCAGGCTATGGCATAGGCACACTGGCCGCCCCCCTGCTTTTTCTGATCAGCCCCACGCTGGTGCCGGCCCCGCTGGTTCTTAACGCGCTGGTGCTGACGGTCTTCATGCTGGCGAGGAATCGGGCTGCACTGCAGGTACGGGAGGTCCGCTTTGCCCTCGGCGGCGGAGTAGGCGGCACCGTCCTTGCGGCAATCACCCTGATGCTGATTTCCGCCAAGGGCTTCGAACTGGTGTTTGGCGTACTGATCCTGATCGGCGTGTTATTAAGCGTTGGTGGACTGAAACCCGCCCTGAACGCGCGCAATAGTATCCTGGCAGGGGCGGCCTCGACTTATATGGGCACCATTACGGCGGTCGGCGGGCCGCCCATTGCGCTTATTTACCAGAACCAGAAGGGGCCCCTGGTGCGGGCCAATATGTCGGCGTTCTTTCTGGTTGCAAGCTTCTTCAGCCTATCGGCGCTGGTGGCCTCCGGTTACCTGGGACAGAGGGAACTGCAGCTTTTTGCCGTAACCTTCCCGGGTGTACTCGTTGGTTTCTGGCTTTCCGGCAAACTGGTCAATCGCATGCCGTTCGATGGGCTCAGGCCGGTGATCCTCGGCATTGCCGCCATTGCAGGTATCGCCGCGGTGGTACGGGGGCTGGTGTCTCTCTGACGGCCCAGCGGGGAATGACGCAGTAAAGGGAGACTTTTATGTTACAGGGGCGCTAGTCGCTGCTAATCTGGATGTAAGAGAGTCGTATTCCGGTTACAAGATTTGACAAATTTTTAACCCCTCAGGCCCGCGTAAAGCTGTAATACGCGGCATACTTACCGGTCGGGGCTTCGTGCCGGAACAGCAGTCAGGATGTAAAAGATGAGCTCCTTTCACCAGGACATCGTCGAAACGGAAATCCCAGTATCCCAACTCGCCATTGGCATGCACGTTATTCGCCTGGATCGGCCGTGGGAGAACACCAATTTCCTACTCCAGGGTTTTGTGATCCAGAACGAGGACGACCTGCTTTCGGTTCAATCCCAGTGCCACTGGGTTGTCGTCGAAGGCCGCGTCGACGTCGTCAGATCGTTCGAAAAATCGCCTATCACGACAGGCAAAAAGAAAACCGCCGCAGAGTCCCGAAAAACCAGTTCCCTGCCAAAAAAACGTGTCACCTATATTAATAAAGTCGACACGGCCCGGGAAATGGCCAGGGCGCGGACCCACTATGGTCATGCCAAGGAAACCGCCAAACAGATCATGTCGAGCATACGCCTAGGCCGGATGCTGGACATGAACGAGATTCGTCAGACGGTCGACAACACTGTGGACAGCGTACTGCGGAACGAAAACGCCCTGTTGCTGCTCAGCAAGATCAAGAACAAGGACGAGTACACCGCGGAACACTGCATCAACGTATCGATCCTTTCCGCAGCCTTTGGCAAGCACCTGGGGCTGCTGGAGGACGAGATCCGCGTTCTGGCGCTCAGTGGCATGCTGCACGACGTGGGCAAGATGCGGATTGACGATGCCATCCTGAACAAGCCGGGGGCACTGACGCCAGAAGAATTCGACATCATGAAAAAACACGCCACCTACGGCCGCGATGTGCTGGCCGGGTTGCCTACGCTCGAGCACGCGGCGGTGGATGTGGCCTATTCCCATCATGAGCGGATGGATGGCAAGGGTTACCCCCGCGGCCTGCCCAGCCAGCAGATTCCGGTGTTTGCGAAAATGGTCGGGCTTGTGGATACCTACGACGCCATCACCAGCTCCCGGGTCTACGATAAGGGCCGTGCGTCCATGCAAGCGCTGCAGATCATCCATCGCAACAAGGGCACCCAGTTCGATGCGGAGCTGGCGGTGGAATTTATCCGGATGATCGGCGTTTATCCCCCAGGCTCTATTGTTGAGCTGGAGAACGACGAAGTCGGGATAGTGGTGGCCAATCAGAAAAGCAGCAAACTCCGGCCGATCATCCTGCTGGTCCGGGATGCTGACAAAAAGCCCATCACCCCCTATCGGCAGATCAACCTGAGTGAGGACGTGAAGGACGCATCGGGCGAGGTCTACAAAATTGCACGCGAGGTGCCGGACGGCACCTACGATATTGTGATGAGCGACTTCATCGAACGCGGATTTCTGAGCACTCGACCCACCGGGGAATCACCCGCGGTTGATAACGGCCATGGTGAGCCGTGAAATACAGGTGAGTTTGCCTTCCTCGTTTTCCAGACGGATTTCCCAGACCTGAGTGGTTCCGCCAAGGTGAACGGGCCGCGCAGTGCCGTAGACCCAGCCGCTGGACGCGGAACGGATATGGTTGGCGTTGATATCCAACCCCACGGCAATCTGGTTTTCCTCCCGCAGGCAGTAGTTTGCAGCCATGCTCCCCAGGGTTTCCGCCAGCACCACTGACGCACCGCCATGAAGAATTCCAAAAGGCTGAACCGTGCGCTTGTCCACAGGAATCCGGCCAGTGATGTAGTCCTCCCCAACCTCAACATACTCGATGCCAAGCGCCTCTACGGCGGTGTTCCTGCTCGCCTCAATCATCTGTTCCAGTGTTGGAAATACGCGGGTCCAGATTGCCATACAGTTACTACCTCTTGATGTGTTTCGTTTAGCTAGAGTTTATACAGTTAGCCTGCGAACGACTATTTCAAACTGCTTTAATGCTGACAATTTCAACGGATGAAATGACACAATTTAAAGTTTCATACGCAAAAATTTGCCATTGAGGTACAGACCGAAACTGAACCCCGGACGTATCATCCGAAAAAAATACGGAACCTTTGCCATGAGATATGAGACGGTCGAGCTTGAAACAGATGTCTCAGAGCTTCGCATCGGCATGCATGTCATCAGACTAGACCGACCTTGGGAGGAAACCGACTTTCTACTGCAGGGTTTCGTAATTCAACGCCAGGAAGATATTGATGCGTTGCAGTCTCAGTGCCGGAAAGTCACTATCGAAGGCAAGATCAAGAATCCTGAGTACCTGCCCCACCCTCATGAACAAGTAAAGCGACGAGCGAAAGCCGGTTTTACAAAGTTCAGTAAGAATCCTGAGCCACGTAAAAATCCTGGGGCCACGCGAAAAACCTCGAAAATTGTCCCAGCTGCAGGTATTTCAAAACGCGTCACCTATATCAACAAGGTGGACGTGAACTACGAAATTCAGAACGCGACCGGAAACTACGACGAAGCCAAAAAAGTAGCCGCAGGCATTATGTCCGGCATACGAGTCGGTCGAGCACTGGACCTCAACCGCGCGAGGGAAGTGGTTAACGATTGTGTTGACAGTATTCTCAGAAATAATGATGCGCTTCTGTTACTAACCAAGCTTAAAAACAAAGACGAATACACTGCTGAACATTGCCTGAATGTATCCATCTTGTCTGCCGCCTTCGGAAAGCACCTCGGCTTATTGGAGGAGGAAATACGAACGCTGGGCCTTTGCGGCCTTTTGCACGATATAGGCAAGGCCAAGATACCGGCAGAGATCCTCCAGAAACCCGGAGCGCTGACCCCTGAGGAATACGGCATTATGCAGAACCACGCAAATTGGGGACGCGATATGCTGATGGCCTTGCCGAAAGTCGTTCATGCTGCCGTTGACGTTGCCTACAACCATCATGAGCGACTGGATGGCAAAGGCTATCCAAGAGGGTTGGTGGACTATCAGATCCCATACTTTGCAAAGATAGTTGCCATTGTTGACACTTACGATGCGATCACCAGCAATCGAGCTTATGACAAAGGCCGGTCGTCCATGGAGGCGCTTGAAATTATCCACCGCTTTCGCGAGACGCAGTTCGACGCTGATTTGGCGAAAGAGTTTGTTCTGATGATCGGCATCTTCCCGCCGGGTTCGATTGTCGAGATGAAAACCGGGGAGGTCGCGATCGTGACTTCATCCAATCCGAAGAACAGACGCAGGCCTAAAATCATGATGGTGCGGGACGAAAACAAGACTCGTCTTCCAAAGTTTCGCTTGCTGGATCTCAGCCTAAAACCAAAAAACGAATCCGGTCAGGTGCTCGAAATTGCCCGTGAAGTACCGGACGGCACCTATGGCGTGCTACTGCAGCGATTCATTGACAGCGGCCTTACCCTCGGCCATTAGACCATCGCGTCGGGCAGAAACCGGATAGTTTCTGGCTCTGCCCACTCATCCGGCACGCCTACATCTATTATTTTAATGCGAATCATTTGCATTCAATAATTTTACTGCTAATCTCTGCTTAAGCTGCCGAAAACAGGAGAGTGAGCTATGAGCAGATCAGCAACCCAACTGGCTGGAAATGCCAGCAGCATCTTCAAGGCCTGGCTGGATCTAAGTCAGCAGCAACGCGTCCGGCGCCTCAGAAAACCCGGGTCAGTTCCTGCTTCTGCCAGCCCAGCCGGCCAGTCTCCACAATCTGGCGACGCATTCCGGGCACCGGGCGGATCATAAACAGGTCGCCGTTGCGCCCAACCAGTCGCCTGGGCACACCGGTGGCCCGCGCTATATCAGCGTGAGCCCGCATATGTTCATCCTCCCCATGAACGGGAATGGCGATAGACGGCTGTACCCACTGGTACATGGCCTCCAGTTCTTCTCTGGCCGGGTGGCCTGACGCGTGGATCGGCAAATTGGCCGATTCCGCCGTCAACACATCAACGCCCATGGCTTTCAGTTGGCTGATTAGCGCGTCAATCGCTTCTTCATTGCCGGGGATGGCCCGTGCACTGAAAATCACCCGGTCGCCGGCCTCCAGTTCAAAATCGGGATGATTACCTGATGCAAGCCGCCGCAAAGCCGTCCGGGGCTCGCCCTGGCTGCCAGTTGCGACCGCCAGCACCTCTTTCCTTGGCAGGTAGCCAAAGTGGCTTGACTGAATCAGCGAGTCCGCCGTATCCCAAAGGCCCGCCGCCTTTGCCGCACTGCTCATATTGATCAGGGACCGTCCCATCAGCCCCATATATCGGCCGGTCGCCCGGGCCACGGCAGCCAGGGTGTGCAGCCGGGCAATATTGCTGCCGAAGCAGGCCACAATCACCCGGCCTTCTGCCGGACGGATCGCCTCCAACAGTCCTGTATAGAGCGCCGACTCAGACATGGAATGCCCCGCCACCGTGGCATTGGTGGAATCACACACCATGGCGGCCACACCCTCTTCAGCCAGGTCAGTAAAAGTGCTTTTACTGTAGCCATGGCCAACCAGCGGCTGGTCATCCAATTTCCAGTCCCCGCTGTGAAAAATATTTCCTGCCGCCGTCCGGATCATCAGCGCATTGGGATCAGGTATGGAGTGGGTCAACGCCAGCCACTGCACCTCAAATGGGCCGATCTGGCGCCGGTCCCCGGCATCCAGTACATAAATGGGCACCCGGTGGAGCAGATCGAACTCGGCCAGCTTGCGACGCAATATTTCAGCGGTAAAGCGGCTGGTGTAGATCGGGCACTGCAGCAGGGGCCAGAGATAGGGGACCGCGCCAATGTGATCCTCGTGGGCATGGGTGATCACCAGGCCGGCCAGCCGATCCCGCCGGTCGGCAATAAAGGCCGGGTCGGCCATCTGCACCGGTGGCTCTCCGGAATGATGGATGGTGCCATCCGCCGAGACCCTTCCCGGTTTCGGAAAAGTGACCCCGCAATCCACCATCAGCCACTGGCCATCGTGACCGTACAGATTGAGATTCATGCCGATTTCGCCGGTTCCGCCCAGAGGCAGAAACCAGAGATCGTTTTCATCCGGGGTCATGGTAAGGACGTATCCCTGTGGTCAAACGGTTGAAGTGATGCGATTTCGGCACCACACACTGTGTTAAGCAATTCAATTCAGTTACGTAAACTGATCTCAAAAGGAGCAGGCGAATGAACATACTGATGGTTCTTACCTCACATGACCAGATGGGCGACACCGGCCATAAAACCGGCTTCTGGCTTGAGGAGTTCACGGCCCCCTACTACGTGTTCAAGGACGCCGGCGCCAACATTACCCTGGCGTCCCCCAAAGGCGGGCAACCACCGGTTGACCCCAACAGTGAAGGGGAGGACGCGCTGACCGAAACCACGCGTCGTTTTCAGGAAGACGCCCACGCCAAGGAGTCACTGGCCAGCACCAAGAAGCTGTCGGATGTAAACATGGTAGATTTTGACGCCATCTTCTACCCGGGCGGCCATGGACCTCTGTGGGATCTGGCCAACGACGCCAAATCCGCGGAGCTGATCAAGACCGCGTATGAGCAGGACAAGGTGATCGGTGCCGTCTGTCACGCGCCGGCAGTCTTCAAAGACGTGGAAGTCAAACCGGGCCAGAACCTGGTAGGTGCCCGCAACGTGACCGGCTTCAGTAACAGCGAGGAAGAAACCGTGGGACTGACCAAAGTGGTTCCTTTCCTGGTGGAAGACATGCTGAAGGAAAAGAACGGCCGTTATACCAGCGGAGATGACTTCACACCGCACATTGTGGTGGACGGCAGACTGGTCACCGGTCAGAACCCGCCCTCTTCAGAAGGCACCGCCAAGGCCGTATTGCAGGCGCTTGAGGATGCCCACGCAACCCACGGCAACTGATCAGTCAGTTCCGTGGATTTCCCCGGCGTGGCTGATCAGCACGCCGGGTGCTCCCCTTTCAAGCAATTCCCGGATCGACTCCGGCACCGGTGTTTTGGCCATGGCCGATGGCTGAATCAGCACATAGGTGATATCCGCCTCGGCAACCAGCGTTTCATCCCCGAAACGATAGAACTCCAGATGCAGGGTGAAGGACGTATTGCCAATTCGACCCGCCTTGATCCGCGATTCCAGCACGTCATCAAACCTTGCCGGGGCCCGGTAATTCAGATTCAGACTGACCACCTGGATGTCCAGATCCTGATCCAGCAACCGCTGGTAGTCACCGAACAGAGTCCGTATGTATTCATTGACGGCAATATCCACATAGTCCGCATAGCGGGCGTTGAACACGACGCTCTGGGCGTCGCATTCGCCATAGCGGACACGGAAGCGAAAACGGAACATCAGAAGTGAATCACCGTCCGAATGCTCTTACCCTCATGCATCAACTCGAAGGCCTCGTTGATGTCTTCCAGCGGCATGTTGTGGGTAATGAACACATCCAGCGGAATCTCGCCAGTCTTGGCCTTTTCGACGTAGCCCGGCAATTCGGTACGGCCTTTCACGCCGCCGAACGCAGAGCCTATCCAGACACGGCCGGTGACCAACTGGAAGGGACGGGTGCTGATTTCCTCGCCGGCACCGGCCACGCCGATAATGACGGACTCGCCCCAGCCTTTGTGGCAGCATTCCAGCGCCGAACGCATCACCTGAACGTTGCCGATGCACTCGAAGGAGTAGTCCACGCCGCCGTCGGTCATCTCGATGATTACTTCCTGAATCGGCTTGTCGTAGTCCTTGGGATTGACCACGTCCGTGGCGCCCAGCTCCTTGGCAATGTCGAACTTACCGGGGTTGATGTCGATGGCAATGATGCGGCTGGCCTTGGCCATGGTGGCGCCGATGATCGCCGCCAGACCGATGCCGCCCAGGCCGAAAATCGCCACGGTGGCGCCTTCCTCAACCTTCGCGGTATTTAACACCGCACCAATACCCGTGGTGACGCCACAGCCCAGCAGGCAGACTTTTTCCAGCGGCGCTTCCTTGGGGATCTTTGCCAGCGAGACCTCCGGCAGCACCGTGTATTCGGAAAAGGTGGAGCATCCCATGTAGTGATAGATCGTCTCCCCCTTGTAGGAGAAGCGGGAGGTACCATCGGGCATCACGCCCTTGCCCTGCGTCTCCCGGACAGAACCGCACAGATTGGTTTTGCCGGAGGTGCAGAATTTACACTTGCCACACTCGGCCGTGTAAAGCGGAATAACGTGATCGCCGACTTCAACGGAGGTCACGCCCTCGCCCACGGCTTCCACAACACCGCCGCCCTCATGGCCAAGAATCGCGGGGAAATTGCCCTCGGAATCGGCACCCGACAGAGTGTAGGCGTCTGTGTGGCAGACACCGGTGGCCTTGATGCGGACCAGCACTTCGCCTTTCTTGGGTGGCTCGACGTCCACTTCCACAATTTCCAGCGGTTTGTTGGGCGCGAACGCCACGGCGGCACGGGATTTAATCACTGACGGACTCCTCTGGACGGACTTTGCACCTCACTGATGAAAAGCCCGGATTGTTCGATGTTTTCAAGATGACCGCTCTAATCTAGCAGACATGGCATTGAACGACACCCGAACTCACGTGATTCACACCGGCGGTGTTACTGGTCTACCACCGAATCGGAGAATCCGGTTTGAAAATGCCGGCAATCTGAACTAAGTCTTAAGATATATCTGAAATAGCTACACCGGCTAATTTTCAGAGACTGACGCGGCCTTTTCAGCAGTACTAGAAGGCACTGGACTCATTTATTGGGAGAGCCGCTCATGAGTAACAAAATTTCCCGCAGGAAGCTTCTCAGAAATTCCCTTCTTGGCACCGGCGCAATGGCCCTCGGCTTTCCGGCGCTGAACGTTCAAGCAAACGAGCACAAGGTTCGTTGTGGTGTTGTCACATCGTTGTCCGGCGCAAACCGTTTCGGCGGCAACCTGACTCGCCGGGGCTATGATCTCTGGGCCGAAGAAATCAACAAACTTGGCGGCATAGAGATCGCCGGAAAGCGGTATCCGGTAGAGATGTTTTATGGTGATGCGCAATCGCGACCGGCTTCAGGAGCGGATGCGGCCGAAAAGCTGATCACCCAGGACGAAGTCGATGTTCTGTTCGGCCCCTATACCTCGGGCGTCACCCTCGCAGTGCAGCCCATCAGCGCAAAATACCGGGTACCGATGATTTCCGGCTCTGCCGAATCACCGAAGGTCTGGGAGCCAAAACCCCCGTTCAATTTCGGGATGATTCCCGCCGTGGATCTTACGACGGATAAATCCATGGTGGTCTTGGCGGAAAAGCTCGGCGACCGGGCAAAAAGTGCCTCGGTGATCGGCGTTGACGAGCCCTTCTCGAAAGAGACAGCCGAAGGCTTCCGTAAAGGCGTCGAACAATCCGGACTGGAGCTCACCAGTTACGAGCTTTTCCCGGAGAACTCGGATCTCTCCGCCATTGTCTCCAAGCTGAAATCAGCCGATCCGGACATCGTGGCCATCGGCGGGCATGAGAACGTCTTTATCAATTTCGTGAACACGGCCCAGGCCCTGAATTACAAGCCCAAGGCTTTGATCATGCACTACGGTGTCACCTCCGCGGCTTTCATCAACGAAACGGGAAAAGAATCCCACGGCATTCTTGGTGTCTCCGTATGGACCGCCGGACTTCCCTACGAGGACGACCTGTTCGGCACCGCGAGCGACTACTCTGACCTGTCCTTTTCACGGTGGGGAACCCGACCGGACTACACCGAGGCCGCCTGTTCGGCCAGCGGGCTTGTACTGCAGGACGCGGCACGTAGGCTTGGCAAGGCACCACCCTGGAATCAGGAAACCCGGGCTCAGCTGGCCAAGGCCATTGAAGACACAGACATAGAGACCTTTTATGGCCCTGTGGGATTTGCCAAAGAAGGGGACCACTTCCACAACAACACCAAACCCGTGCCAGCCGTGGTCCAGATCAAGGACGGCGATGTGGTGCCGGTGGCGCCAGATAATGCCGCCAAGGGCGACCTCATTTACCCGATTCCCGGCAGTTCCTGACGTTAACCGGGTTGCTCAGTCGCCGACAGCTCAGCGGATGTAAACGCTGTCGGCGCCTGTAACGCTCAGCGCATGGGGAGTACGACTTGGACCTTTTCCTGCAGACGCTCGTGAACGGCATCCTGATCGGGGGCATTCTCATTTGCCTGACGATCGGCTTTCAGCTCACCTTCGGTGTGCTCCATGTGATCGACTTTGCCGTTGGCGGCTGGACGATGCTGGGCGGCTACACCGCATACTGGCTGGTGACCCTGGCCGGTATTGAACCCTTTATCAGTATTTTTCTGGTGTTTGCGCTCTTCCTGCTGATCGGCCGCGGGCTTGGCCCGCTGATCTACCATGTAAGAACCAGCCGCTATGCCCGGCCGGATCTTATGGCGCTGGCCTTCACCTTCGGCCTGTTCCTCTTCATGCGTGGCGGCGCCCTGTGGCTATGGTCCTACAATACCCGCAGCGTTGAATCCGTTCTATCAGGCGAGTTCCTGACCCTTGGCCCGGTCACCATCCCTGCGCTCCGCTTGTCGGCCTTTCTGATGGCACTGGCGTTCAGCCTGGGGCTGTTTATTCTGCTTTATCGGAGTCGTTTTGGCATGGCTGTCAGGGCGCTGGCACAGAATCGCGACAATGCCGGGCTGATGGGTGTGGACGTGAAGCGTGTTTCCGCCTGGGTTTACGGTATCTATACCGGTTTGACCGCTTCCGCCGGGGTGCTGATCGCAACCATCTATTCGGTCAATCCAACCGTTGGCATCCGCTATACCCTCTTTGCCTTTTTTGTGGCCGTACTGGCCGGCCTCGGGTCAGTCGGTGGCGTTCTGGTTGCCGGGCTCATTCTGGGCCTTCTTGAAGCCTATGTTGCCACCTATATCGGTGCACGGTATTCCCTGCTGATTGTTTTCGGAGCGCTGTACCTCACACTTCTGGTTGCACCTAAAGGAGTTCTGGGCCGTGGCATCTGAGACTGTTAAAAACCCGAAGTTTGTTGTCAGGGCTGCTCTGCTTGGCGCTATTGCGATCGCTCTTGCGGTATTGCCCGGGTTTGTTGATTCCTACACCCTGCGCATTGCCACCGGTGCAATCATGTGGGCGGGACTGGCCTGTGCCTGGAACATTGTGGGTGGTTACGCCGGTTATATCAGCTTCGGGCACTCGGCATTCTTCGGCATCGGCGCCTACACCACAGCCATCCTGATGCAGTCCAATATTGGCGCCACGTTTTTTGTCACTCTGCTGCCGGCGGTTGCCCTCTCTATAGGCGTCGCCGTGGTCATCGGGGGGCCAACCATGCGGCTTCGCGGTGCCTATTTTGCCATCGCCACCTGGGCATTCGCCGAAATGCTGATGCAACTGGTCACGGTCCTGGACTTCACTGGCGGCACCGCCGGGCTTTCCCTGCCGGCCTACCTGAACGAGTTTTTCTTCTACTACGTCATGCTGATCGCCGCGGCCGCAAGTTTTGTCGGCGTCTGGTTCCTGATCGAGCGCTCCCGGTTCGGGTACCGAATCAAGGCCTTGCGGGATGACGAACCGGCGGCGGAATCACTGGGCATTCGCACCAACCTGGTCAAAGTTCAGTCGTTTGCGCTCTCCGCGGCCATCACTGCGCTGTTTGGCAGCGTCTATGCCTACTGGACAACCTATATCGACCCGCATTCGGTGATGGGACCACAGATTACCGACCAGATGGTGGTTATGGCCCTTCTTGGCGGGCTGGGAACCGTCTGGGGTCCGGCCCTGGGCGGGGTTTTGCTGTGGATCACCAACCGCTACATCTGGTCGACCTTCGGGGATACGGTCATCTACCTCCCGATACTCGGCATCATCATAGCGCTGGTGGTTCTGTTCCTGCCTAACGGACTGATAAGCCTTATCGCGGGGCGCCAGCGCGGCAAGGAGCTGGTTTCCAAAATTCTCAGGAAACTCTAGGAGAGGGCCTGTAATGTCACCTGCATCGCCAGCTGCCGAGTCATCGGGTAATTCACCGCTGGTCATTGAGTCAGTTGCCAAGCACTTCGGCGGGATTACCGCCGTTGATGATGTCTCCCTGTCCGTCGAGGCGGGCGAAGTGGTGGGCGTTATCGGCCCCAACGGGAGCGGCAAGTCGACACTCTTCAGCCTGGCAGCCGGCGGCCAGAAGCCCGATGCCGGGTCGGTATGGCTGAAAGGGGTAAACGTCACCGGCTGGCCCACGTGGAAAATCGCCCGGCTCGGCATCAGCAGAACCTTTCAGATCCCGTCCCTGTTTATCAATATGACGGTCAGGGACAACCTGCTGGCCGCGGCCGTGGAAGGCGACTGGAAGCATGCCCGCGAGCGGATGTACAGGACTCTGGAGATGCTGGAGATCAGTCACGTCGAAGACAACCTGGCTTCCGAGCTTTCCGGCGGGCAGCAGAAACTGCTGGAGTTCGGCCGGGTCTGCATGCGCGACCCGAAAGTCATCCTGCTTGATGAGGTGACCGCCGGAGTGCATCTGACCATTCGACAGATCATTCTCGAGGCCATTCAGAAACTGCAAAAAACGGGCATCACGTTTCTAGTCATTGAACATGACATGGAAATGGTAAAAGAAATCTGCGACCGGCTGGTGGTGATGGATCAGGGCAAAGTGGTAGCGGAAGGCGACTTCGAAACGATTGCAAAAGACCGGAATGTCCAACAAGCCTATCTGGGGCGCACATGAACAACGAACTGAGGGTCGACAACCTGGTGACCGGTTACGGCAAGCAGGAGATCGTGCACGATATCACCATATCTGCCCACCCCGGACAGATCACCTGCATCTTCGGGCCCAATGGCAGCGGCAAGTCCACGGTCATAAAGGCCATCGCCGGCCTTCTGCCGGCCTGGTCCGGTCGAATCACCCTCGGTGATACCGAGATTTCCGGTTTGCCAGTACACGCCATGGTACGCAAAGGCATTGTGATGATGCCCCAGGGTGGCGGCGTGTTTCCGCGGTTTACGGTTATGGAAAATCTCAGAATGGGCGGCTACGCGCTGTCCGACAAGCAGAAAATTGAAGAGCGCATTGAATCGCTGATCGCGGATTACCCCAATCTGAAAAACCGCAGGCACACTCCGGCCGGGTCGCTGTCCGGAGGTGAACAGATGATGGTCGCCATCGCCCGGGCCCTGGTGACAGACCCGGAGTTTGTGATGCTCGACGAGCCTTCCGCCGGATTGTCGCCGACCCTGGTTCAGGAAACCATGGAGCGGGTCGAAAGCCTGAAAGAGCGCGGGGTCGGCGTTATCATGGTCGAGCAGAATATCCGTGAAGCCTTACCTGTCGCGGACAGCATTTACATATTCGCCGGCGGTAAACGCAAATTTGCGGGCACTCAGAACGACATCAGGGATGACGACCATCTGATGTCTATCTATATGGGCGGCGAATGACGACTCAGAACTTTTTGTGACTTGAGACGTATGTCTGGGATCGACGAAATGTTTTAGGGACACTCTCATGCGCACGCTTTACTGGCTGACCCGAGACCTACGGCTACACGACAACCCGGCCATGCTGGCGGCATCGCAATCGGACATGCTGCTTTGCGTCTACGTGGTGGACCCCCGCTGGTTCAAACCGGGCCCGCTTCAGTGCCGTGCCATGGGAAGCCACCGGTGGCGTTTTCTGTGGCAGAGCTTGATGGCCCTGGAAAAGAGCCTTCGTCCTCTGGGCCAGCGCCTTCACATTGCATTCGGCGAACCAGAGACGGTCTTGCCGGAGCTGGTGCAAAATTTTTCCATGGATCGGGTCATCCGTTCCCGCCAGCCCGGCACTGAAGAGGCCGGCCAGTGGCAGTCTGTGAAAGAGCGGCTTCCCGGAAAGACCTTCCAGCAATTCGAAACCCTGAGTCTTTTTACCGAGGGCTCCCTGCCCATGGCGCTGGAGGACCTGCCAGGCACTTTCTCCCAATTCCGCAAACAGGTCGAAAAAATCGGGCAGCGCCATTCCGAGGCGTTACGCATCCGCACCCTGACGGCGCTGCCACCACCCCCGGGATTTCCGGAGGATAACCGCGGTGAATGCCCGCCGATTTCCGAGCCCAAACACCCTATTGCCTTCCGGGGCGGCGAAGATGCCGGGCTATCTCGACTCCAGGAATTCGCGTTCCAGAACCACAGCATTGCCACCTACAAGGAAACCCGCAATGCACTGGATACCTGGGATGCCTCATCCAAGTTTTCACCCTGGCTGTCCAATGGCTGTCTGTCGGCGCGAGAGGTAGCGGAAACCATTGGTGAATACGAGCGAACCGAAACCAGCAATGAATCCACCTACTGGCTCTGGTTCGAGTTATTGTGGCGGGAATACTATTTCTGGTACGCGCTGAAACACGGCGCCAACCTGTTCAGACGGGACGGCGTGCAGCGAAAGCGCCGCCCCTGGACGTTTTACGGCCACCGCTTCATGGCCTGGTGCCAGGGCAACACCGAATACCCGTTGGTCAATGCCGCCATGAACCAACTGCGGGAGACCGGCTACATGAGCAACCGGGCCCGCCAGCTGGTGGCCAGTTGTTTGGTCAACGAACTGGAACTCGACTGGCGATACGGCGCGGCCTGGTTTCAGGAGCAGCTGATCGACTACGACGTGGCAAGCAACTGGGGCAACTGGCAGTATCTGGCAGGCGTGGGTGCCGACCCCCGCGGATTGCGGCAGTTCAACCTGGAAAAACAGGCCCGGGAATACGACCCCGACGGCGAATTCGTGGCCCGCTGGAACGGCGAAGCCGATCAGCCCGTTGGCCTTCATCTGGTTGATGCGGCTGACTGGCCGGTGTAATACTCATCCACCCACGCTCTTGTTGAAGGACACGCCAGCCATGACCACCAGCCATCAGGCGCTTGCCCGCATCGTGGACACCTGCCAGCCCGAGAGCCTGGTGGTATGCGGCGATATTGCCGTAGAAGTGGGAGAGCATTGGCATCAGCATCGCAAGACGTCCCACGTCATTACCCTGGATGCCCAGTCCCCGAACTCGGCCTTTCCACTACCGCAAACACAGGATCTTGCCCTTATCACCCATACCCTGGAGGAACTCGCCCATGGCGAGGGGGAAATGCTGCTGGGTCAGCTTCGCAACTACGGCACTCACCAGATCGCTGTCGTGGTCGATCCCGAGCAGGGCTGGGACTTCAAGGATTTTATCGGGCTTGGGTTCCGCCGTCAGGCCGAGCTTGACGATAATGGCCGGGCGTTGACGCTCTACACCTACAACATCGACAACTACAACCATAAGCGCGCCTGGAACAACCCGAAAAACTGGGCCAACCCGGAAATGTGGGGCAAGGCGTGGTGGTGAGGACTCTCTGATATGAAACCCAGCACAATACGGATCGGGCGCCGATACCGCGCCAACCGCCTGGACGGCCCCTACGATGCCATCGTTATCGGCTCCGGCATTGGCGGACTGACCACCGCCGCCTGCCTGTCGAAAGCAGGCAAAAAGGTGCTGGTACTGGAGCAGCACTACACCGCCGGCGGCTATACCCACAGCTACGCCCGCAACGGCTACGAATGGGACGTGGGGGTTCACTACATCGGCGACATGGGCAGCCCCAACACCCTGGGCCGGAAGCTGTTTGACTATATTACCGACGGCAAACTGCACTGGGCGCCAATGGACGAGAACTACGACCGTTTTTTCCTGGGCGACAAAGTGGTCAACCTGCGGGCCGGGAAAGCCGGCTTCCGCTATTCACTGGTCAGCGAGTTCCCGGATGAAGAAGAGGCCATTGATCAGTACATCAGCCTGCTAAGCAAGGTCGCCGGGGGCATGCAGTGGTATACCCTGTCCAAAATCTCGCCCGGACTGTTACAACCGCTGATCGGCAAGGGTCTGGACATGACCCTGCCGGACTGTTTCAACAAGACTACCTATGAAGTGTTGCGGGAACTGACTGACAACGAGGAACTGATCGGCGCCATTACCGGGCAATGGGGCGACTGCGGCGTTACCCCCAAGCAGTCCAGCTTTATGATTCACGCGCTCATCGCCAAACACTACATCCATGGCGGTTACTACCCGGTCGGCGGCGCGTCGGAAATCGCCAAAACCATCATCCCGGTGATCCAGCAATCCGGGGGCGAAGTCTTTACCTACGCGGACGTAGCCGAGATCCTTATCCACAAAGGCAAAACCGTCGGTGTGAGAATGGCCGATGGTCAGGACATCAAGGCCGACACCGTCATCAGTAATGCTGGCGTGATCAACACCTTTGAAAAACTGTTGCCGCCGGGCATCGCAGACAAATGCGGCTACCAGACAAAACGTCAGCACATCCGGCAGTCCATGCCCCATATCGGGCTTTACCTTGGCCTGAAAGGCACGCCGGACCAGCTCGGGCTGCCCCGAACCAACTTCTGGATCTATCCCAGCGCCCATCACGACGACAATGTGGAAGCCTTCCTTGAAGACACCAGCGCTGACTTTCCCGTCGTTTACGTGTCTTTTCCCGCCGCCAAGGACCCGGACTACCAGAACCGCTGGCCTGGCACCTCCACCATTGAAGTGGTGGCACCCACCACCTGGGAAATGTTCGAAGCCTGGAAAGACACCACCTGGGGCAAGCGGGGCGACGACTATGAGGCTCTGAAAAACGACATTACCGATCGCATCATGGAGGTGGTCTACGACAAACTTCCCCACCTGCGTGGCAAAGTGGACTACCTGGAAACCTCCACTCCCCTGTCTACCGCCTGGTTCTGCCGCTATGAACGGGGCGAACTCTACGGCCTGGACCACACCCCGGAACGCTTCGACCAGCAATGGCTACGGCCGAAAACCGAGGTCCCGGGCTTGTATCTTACCGGCCAGGATGTGCTGACCTGCGGGGTTGTGGGCGCCATGATCGGTGGATTGATGACCTCTCTATCCATCCTTGGACTGAAGGGAGCGGGACTGGCCAAACGCATATTTGTTGGCTGATCAACGCCCGCAGCCTTGCAAGTCTGACTCTAGCTGAACTGTCATTTTTTTATACAGGTATTTGCTTGTTGCCGACTTTTGTGTCGATATTATTTACACATACGAAACTGCAGCTCGCGCCAAACGGCTCTACCTCGCTGATTCATCGAACATTTCGAAGACTGGCATTACAACTGCTTGAGGAATACATCTAAACCACAAGCAGTAAAGTCGAGGTAGAACATAATGAAAGTCACATTTACACGCACCTTTGTTACCGCCGCACTGGCCCTTCTGTTCGCTGGCAGCGCCCAAGCGCTTGTTATCACAGCAGAAGCAGGTGGTGTTACCACCACAAGCGTTGCTGGCGCGACAACAATAGATTTCAACGACGGCACCTGTGGCGCCTATAACAGTTGCTCTGGTGACCTCACGATCTTCAACACTCCCAGTGGCACCTCCCAGAGTGCGCCACCTGCTGGCATTAACAGCCCCTATCTGTCGGTCCCGAACCCGAATCAGAACGGTTCAGCGACCTTGAGCCTAACGACTGCAGCCAACTATTTTGGCCTGTTCTGGGGCTCGATCGACGGCTACAACACTTTGTCATTTTACAATGGCGGAGTTGCAGGCTCTGAAGTTGCCAGTTTCACAGGTTCAGACATCGCAGCCTTTATTCCAGGGTTGGCTAATGGCGACCAGGCGTCCGATGCCAGCAACCGCTACTTCAACTTTTTCTTCGGCAGCCAGCTGTTCGACACCATCAAGATGACCAGCAACGGCTACGCCTTTGAAACCGACAATCATGCGTTTGCAACGGTTCCTGAACCCGGCACCCTGGCACTTCTTGCTCTCGGTCTGACAGGCCTTGCAGTTGCGCGTCGTCGCCGGCAAGCCTGAGCCCCAGGGCTCACTGAACCAGGGCACCTTCGGGTGCCCTTTTTCATGCCTGCGCAATCCAATTGCCACCCGCCTCGTAGAATCAGACCATGAGCCGCACCGACATTAAAGAACCGGAACTGTCCCGGATTATTGAAATGGCCTGGGAAGACCGCACGCCCTTTGAAGCCATTGAGGCGCTTTATGGTCTGCCAGAGAAGGAAGTGATCCGGGTGATGCGTCGCTCGCTGAAGCCGGCCAGTTTCCGGCTGTGGCGCAAACGGGTCAGCGGGCGTAAAACCAAGCATCGTGCCCTGCGCCCGGAAGGCGTCATTCGGGGCTACTGTCCCACCCAGTACAAACGATAGGCCGGAAGGCTACAGCTGTTGCACCGCCTCCAGATTACGCCGACAGGCACCCAGGTAGGATGCGCCAAACAGGTTGTAATGGTTGAGCGTGTGGTAGAGGTTATAAACCGGCCGTTTGCGCTCGTAGGCCGCCGTCAGGGGATAAGCCTGGTGATAGGCTATGTAAAAATCCTCCGAGAAACCGCCGAAAAGGTCGGTCATGGCCAGGTCGGCTTCCCGATCGCCAAAGTAGACGGCAGGATCAATCAGCCAGGGGCCTTCACGGTCGAATAGCGCATTGCCAGACCAAAGATCACCGTGGAGCACACTGGGGTGATCACAGTGCTGATCAAGAAATACCTGCAGCCGATCCCCGCAGGCTTCCAGCGTGGATTCGAATTCATCGCGCACCCGGTCGTCCGCGATCATTGCCACCTGGGGCTTCAGCCGATAGTTCAGGAAAAATGCGCCCCAGTCGTCCATCAGGGTGTTTTTCTGCCGCGAAAGCCCGATCATGTTATCCGCATCAAACCCATAATGGGTCATGGGCAGACGATGCATCCGGGCCAGGCCGTCACCCAGTGCAGCCATCTTTTCGGGTGTAGCCGGCGCCGGGTCAATGCGAGGAATAACCAGTTCCGATTCGGACACACTGAGCACATCTGGCACCCTCAACGCGCCAGGTCCCTCAACACCTGCGTCTCGGAGCGTATCATAAAGCAGGCGCAGGCCCCGGGCCTCCTGAATCAGTGCGTCGCGATGCGAACCGGGATTGTGTTTGATGAATTTCTGCATCGCGTCATTATAAATGCTTCTTGCCGGCCGCTTTCAACCCTTGGCTTTGGAAGGCACCTGTTAGAAGATAGGCTCGGTAATTCATGCCGGACAGGACGGTTGCATGGCCATATTCAATGATCGCAAGGCAAAACAGCAGCTTGACCGTGAAGCAGGCAAATTGAGAGAGCAGGACGTCAACGAATTACTCGAAAAACAGCAGGCTATTGAAGAGAAAGTCCGCAACAGCGGCAAACTGAAGCGTTTCAGTTCCGATATACGCCTGATGTTTTCCATGCTCCGTGATTACTGGAAGGGCAATTACCGGGCCGTGCCCTGGAAAAGCATCGCGGCCATCGCCGGCGCGCTGGTTTACGTGCTGAACCCGCTGGATGTGATTCCGGATCTTATTCTGGGTTTCGGTTTTATTGACGACGCGGGCGTTGTTGCGCTTTGTCTAACGATGGTCGAATCCGACCTGCTGCGCTACGCGGCCTGGAAAGAACACAAGGAGGAGTCTTGGACTTCGCAACACTGATTGGACTGGTAGGTGCACTCCTTCTCATTTCTTCGGCGGTTATCCTTGGCGTTTCCCCCGATGTCTTCATCAACCCTGCATCTCTGCTGATCGTGGTAGGCGGCAGTCTTCTGGTGGTGCTGGCCAAGTTCAGCTTTGTCCAGTTTTTCGGTGCCTTCAAAGCGGCCGCCCGCGCCTTCAAGTTCCGGTTACCGGACATGTTGGACAGCATCGATGAGCTGGTAGAGGTTGCCCAGGTCGCCAGGAAGCAGGGCGTGCTTGGCCTCGAAGGCCGGGATGTTTCCACCGAATTTCTTGGCCAGGGCATCCAGATGCTGGTGGATGGCCACAATGGCGACACTATCAAACAGTTGCTGAACAAAGAACGGCTGATGACCCTCGATCACAACCGGTCCGGCGCCAAGGTCTTTACCGCCCTGGCGGATGTGGCGCCGGCCATGGGCATGATCGGCACGTTGATCGGCCTGGTCCAGATGCTGTCCAACATGGAAGACCCGAAGTCCATCGGCCCCGCCATGGCGGTAGCGCTGCTCACGACTCTCTATGGCGCAATGATCGCCACCATGATTGCAACGCCCATAGCCGATAAGCTGTCACTGCGGATGACCGAAGAGGCCCGCCTGCAGTCCCTCTACATTGATGCGCTGGTGGCGATCCAGGAAGGCACCAATCCGCGGGTTGTGGAACAGATGCTGTCAAGCTACCTGACGCCAAAGCAGCGTGAGAAGCAGGGGCAAACTGAAGAGGCCACAGGTTAGCAATCATGGATGAACTGCCCGAGGAAGAGAAACCGGGGATTCCGGCCTGGGTCGTCACCTTTGCCGACCTGATGTCTCTGCTGATGTGCTTTTTCGTGTTGTTGCTGTCGTTTTCCGAAATCGACGCACAGAAGTTCAAGCAGATCGCCGGGGAGCTCTCCAAAGCCTTTGGCGTTCAGCGTGAAGTGCCCGCACTGGAAATCCCACAGGGCACCAGTCCGATTTTCGATAAGTTTTCCCCGGCGCCGCCCGAGCCCACCGTGCTGGAACAGGTAAAGCAGACCACCACCACGGAAGAGCCGGAACTGGAAACCCTGAAAAGTCCCGAAGCCAAGGCAATTGCAGAAGCCGTTCAGGAACAGATGGACGAGCGCGTCGACAGAATTCTCGAGGTGCTGGAACCGGCCATTGCCGAGGGCCGCATCAGCGTCACTCAGGACCAGACACGTATTATCATCCGTATCGAGGAAAAGGGCTCGTTTGGCTCTGCGTCAGCGAACGTAACCTATGATTTCGAGGGACTGCTTCTGGACATGGCTCCGATACTGGCGGACATGCCCGGCGACATCGCCATCGAAGGCCACACCGACGACCTGCCAATCAATACCAGCCAGTTTGCCAGCAACTGGAACCTGTCCGCCGCCCGAGCGGCCGCCGTGGCCAATGTGTTGCTGGCCCGCGGTCAACTGGAGGCAGACCGGGTCAGCGTCACCGGCAAGGCCGACACCCAGCCCCTGGTGCCCAACACATCTGCTGAAAACCGGGCCCGGAACCGACGCGTCGAGATCATCCTTGACCTGTCCGACAAGGTTCAGGAGGAGATTCTGCGGCTGAGGGAACTGATTGGCGCCGCTCCCTCTGGTCAACAGGAGCCGCTTCTCGAGCCCACCATAGAACCGGGTCCCTCCGGCAATCAGATCTCCTGGTAGCGCACCATAAAAGGCCGCATTCGCTCATTGTGCACTACTTTCGTGCGATTTCGAGCTTAATATAATGGCACCTCTACCCAACAACCTCTCTTAGCCCCCGAACTTCCTGCCTCTGCATTGTTTTGGAACATCTATTGCTTAGCTTGCCCTCTTTGAATGCATTGTCGCCCCCGGGGCACGTCGTTTACCCATTCAGGAGAGATCACCCAGTGGATATCACCAGTGCAGTTCACACGCTGACCGAAAGCGCCAACACGCTGTTCATTCTTATCGGCGCCATTATGGTGCTGGCGATGCACGCCGGCTTTGCCTTCCTTGAAGTCGGCACCGTGCGGCACAAGAACCAGGTTAATGCCCTGGTCAAGATCATGACCGACTTCGGCGTATCCGCCGTGATGTACTTTTTTATCGGCTACTACGTGGCCTACGGCAGCCACTTCATGACGGGTGCCAGCGAGCTTACCGCCAGCAACGGTTACGAACTGGTGAAGTTCTTCTTTTTGATGACCTTTGCCGCGGCCATTCCCGCGATCGTCTCCGGTGGCGTCGCCGAACGCGCCCGCTTCTACCCAATGCTGATTGCATCTGCAGTGATCGTCGGTTTTGTCTATCCGTTTTTCGAAGGCATGATCTGGAACGGCAACTACGGCTTCCAGGACTGGTTGGAGAACCAGTTTGGTGCACCTTTCCATGACTTCGCCGGCTCCGTTGTAGTGCACGCCGTCGGTGGCTGGATTGCCCTGGCCGCAGTTCTACTGTTGGGAGCCCGTAACGGACGTTATCGCAACGGCCGGGTGGTGGCCTTCGCCCCGTCCAGCATCCCGTTCCTGGCCCTTGGCGCCTGGATTCTGACCGTCGGCTGGTTCGGTTTTAACGTGATGTCTGCCCAGACCATGGACGGCATCAGCGGCCTGGTCGCCGTCAACAGCCTGATGGCCATGGTTGGTGGCGTGCTGGCTGCCATGTTTGTGGGCCGGAAGGACCCCGGCTTTATTCACAACGGTCCGCTCGCTGGCCTGGTGGCTGTATGTGCGGGCTCCGACCTGATGCACCCTGTCGGTGCACTGATCACCGGTGGCGTTGCCGGTGCGCTCTTCGTCTTTCTGTTTGACTGGGCTCAGGACCGGATCGAGCGTCTGGACGATGTACTGGGTGTTTGGCCGCTTCATGGCGTCTGTGGTGTCTGGGGTGCAATCGCCTGCGGCATCTTCGGCCAGGAAGCCCTGGGTGGCCTTGGCAGCGTCAGCCTGACCTCCCAGATCATCGGCTCCATTGCAGGCGTCGCGGTGGCTTTCATCGGCGGTCTGGTCGTTTATGGGGCGGTCAAGGCCGTTTCCGGCATCCGCCTCACCGAAGAGGAAGAATTCAACGGCGCCGACCTGAGCATCCACCGTATCGGTGCCAACGCCACTGATTAATCCTCTTTTCCTGCCTTCAGGGGGAGTGAGCCACGCGCGCCACTCCCCCCGTTTTTGACAAAGCCCCTGTCTGCTCCTTTACTGAAGTCTAAGGTTTGCCCGCCAAACGCAAATACTGGCCCACCATTTGCTGCGGTTTTACACAGAACTTTCTGACGAACTGAAACCGGATATCAGACACGGCGTCATAAACGCCGCCAAGGGAGAAGTGTGTAACCATGCTGATAAAAACTCCGGAGGACGGTCTCTACGACGAGCTGTTCGACCCCAACAATCGCGTCCGTCCTCACTACCGAACCCTCGAGAACTGGTTGATCAACTCGGACGAGGACCTGATCGCTGAAAAGCGCCGTGAAGCCAACGTGCTGTTCCAGCGTCTGGGCATCACCTTCAACGTCTATGGCCAGGATGAGGGCACGGATCGTCTGATCCCCTTCGACCTGATCCCCAGGGTTATCTCTGCTTCGGACTGGCACAAGCTGCAGAGCGGTCTGCGCCAAAGGGTGAATGCGCTCAACCGCTTCCTGCATGATATCTACCACAACTTCGACATCGTAAAAGCGGGAGTCATCAACGCCGAGCAGGTATTTGCCAACCCCCAGTACCAGCCCGGGATGCAGAACCTGAAACTGCCCCGCAACCTCTACTCCCATATCGCCGGCATCGACCTGATCCGCAACAACGACGGCGATTTTTACGTGCTGGAAGACAACCTGCGCTGCCCGAGCGGCGTATCCTATATGCTGGAAAACCGCCGAATGATGATGCGGCTGTTTCCGGAACTGTTTGCGGAAGCACCGGTGGCCCCGGTGGATCATTACCCGGCGCTGTTGGGTGAAACCCTGCGGGCCGCATCACTGAAGCCCAACCCCACCGTCGCGGTCCTGACACCGGGCCGCTTCAACAGTGCCTATTTCGAGCACGCCTTCCTGGCCCGCCAGATGGGCGTCGAACTCGTAGAAGGTGCCGACCTGTTTGTGCGCAAGAACAAGGTCTACATGAAGACCACCATCGGGCCCCAGCAGGTGGATGTCATCTACCGCCGGATTGACGATGACTTCCTGGATCCGCTGTCCGGCAACCCGCATTCCATGCTGGGCGTGCCCGGCCTCTATGGCGCCTACCGCAGTGGCAACGTAGTGCTGGCCAATGCCATGGGCACCGGCGTGGCAGACGACAAGTCCATTTATCCCTACGTCCCGGACATGATCCGCTTCTACCTGAGCGAGGAGCCGATTCTGAAAAACGTGCCAACCTGGCAGTGCCGCAAACCCAAGGATCTGAAATACGTGCTGGAGCACCTGCCGGAACTGGTAGTCAAGGAAGCCCAGGGCGCAGGCGGCTACGGTATGCTGATCGGGCCCAGGGCGTCCAAGAAGGAAATCAGTCATTTCCGCGACCTGTTGAAAGCAAAGCCCCATCACTACATCGCCCAGCCCACGCTCAGTCTCTCTACCTGCCCGACTTTTGTGGAGGAGGGGATCGCACCCAGGCACCTGGACCTTCGGCCGTTTGTATTGAGCGGCAAAAAAGTCCAGATGGTGCCCGGCGGGCTGACGCGGGTCGCACTGAAAGAGGGCTCACTGGTGGTGAACTCGTCCCAGGGCGGCGGAACAAAGGACACCTGGGTGCTGGAGGACGATTTATGCTGAGCCGCGACGCATCCAGCCTGTTCTGGATGGCCCGCTATCTGGAACGCGCTGAATCCCAGGCCCGCCTGCTGGACATCAGCCTGACCATGGCGCTGATTGATGTACCGGAGGACCGGGAAGAGCAGCTATCCGTGCCTCTGCTGGTCACTGGCACGGCCGAGGAATTCGAAAAGCTCTACGGCGATGTGACACCCCAGAACCTGATCGACTTCATGCTGCTGGATGACCGCCATCCCGCCAGCGTGTTCAACATCATTCAGAGCGCCCGGGACAACGCACTTCATGTACGCGGTAACCTGTCCGCAGACGTGTGGGATAGCATCAATCTGTCGTACATTGAAATGAAGGAGCTGCGGAAGACTGGCGTTACTGAATCCAATGCCAGCCAGATCTTTGACTGGACCCGGGCCCGCTCCCACATCTTCCGGGGCGCCGCCTACGGCACTCTGCTTCGCACCGACGCCTTTCATTTCATGCGCCTGGGTACGTTTATCGAAAGAGCCGACACCACCGCTCGGGTGCTGGACATCCGGCATGAAATGGCCAGCGCATCCCATAACGAGCACGCCACCCGCTCCTTTTTCGAGTGGACCGCGCTGCTGCATTCACTGGCGGCATTCGAGGCCTACCAGCAGATTTACGGCCACAACATATTGCCGCTGAATGTCGCCGAGCTGTTGATACTGGAGCTGGACGTACCCCGTTCCCTGCACGCCTGCCTGCATGAAATTGTGGCACTGCTGGAACTGGTGGACAGCGGTGATGCCAGGAGAGCCAGACGAATGGCCAACAGCCTGTACGCCAATATTCACTACGGCGACCGGGACTACATTGCCGAACGCGGCCTGCACGAATACCTGACCGACTTCCTGGAGCGGATTCAGGCCATTTCCGCACAGATCCAGAAAGACTATATGGGGTGGCAGTCATGAAACTGAAAATTCGCCACGAAACGACCTACACCTATGACGAACCCACCCAGACCAGCATCCAGTACCTGAGGCTGACGCCCCGCAACACGCCACAGCAGCGTATTCTTGCCTGGAATCTGCGCACCCCCGGCGACACCAGCATGATGACGGACGGGTTTGGCAACCAGGTCACCGTGATGACCATGGACAAACCGGTTTCTGAAATCACGCTGACAGCAGAGGGCGTCGTAGACCTGACGGGCAAGCCTCTGACCAAGGATGATTCACCCTTCCCGCCGGAAGTTTTCCTGCGCCCAACGCCACTGACTGAAGTGAACAAGCCCATCAAGCAGTTTGCCAAGCAGTTCTCTGCAAACAAACGCAGCCTGGTGCGGATGATGAACCGGATTCTGGAACACATCGAGTTCATGCCCGGTGCCACCACCGTTACCCACACCGCGGCAGAAGCCTTTGACCAGAAACGGGGGGTGTGTCAGGACCATACCCACGTGTTTATCGCCTGCTGCCGGTACATTGGTGTGCCAGTGCGTTATGTCAGTGGCTATATCCATACCAACAGCGAAGACCACCTGGCCACTCATGCCTGGGCAGAGGTCTGGCTGGGCCGCAACTGGCACACCTTTGACGTGGTTAACCTGCTTAACGTGGCAGAAAGCCATATCAAACTGGCGACGGGTCTGGATTATCTGGATGCGGCGCCGGTAAGAGGAATGCGCAGCGGGGGCGGGACCGAGCGGCTTCACACCAGAGCGTGGGTCACCCCCGCAAGTGAGAGTCAGTAACCGGACAAAGCCGGTTAAAAAGGCGAACGCGCCACATGCTTTCTCTGAAAAACCGGGTAAACTGACGCCGTTCAGTCTGTTCCCGAGGATACCCGCTTATGACCTATTGTGTGGCGATGCGACTGGCCGATGGCCTTGTATTCGCGTCCGATTCCCGCACCAATGCAGGTTTCGACCAGATTTCCACCTTCCGGAAAATGCACGTCTTTGAGCAGGAGGGAGAGCGCGAACTGGTTATCCTGTCCGCCGGTAACCTTGCCACAAGCCAGAGCGTGATCAGCCTGCTGGATAAAAGAAGCGGCACCAAGGATCTCAACCTGCTGAACGCTCCCTCCATGTTTGAGGCGGCCGAGCTTGTAGGGCAGACCATGCGGGAAGTCATCCGACGGGACAATCCCGACGGCAAGATCAGTCACGTGGATTTCAGCTGCTCTATGATTCTGGGCGGGCAGATCCGCGGCGAAAATCCGCGGCTGTTCAACGTCTATCCGGAGGGCAACTTTATCGAGGCCACCCGGGAAACCCCCTACTTCCAGATTGGCGAATCCAAGTACGGCAAACCGATTCTCGACCGGATAATGAACTTTGATACGCCACTGGAGCGGGCCTACCAGTGCGCGCTGATTTCCTTTGATTCCACCATGAAAAGCAATCTGTCAGTCGGCATGCCGCTGGATGTGGCCATCTACCGAAATGACCAGCTCAAACCCTGCTTTATCGAACAGGTGGACGACCACAACGATTACTTCCATCAGTTGCGGGCCGAATGGCATCGCGGCCTCCAGACCCTTTTCAGCGATCTGAAACCGCCTACCATTCGCTGATATGCCGGGGCTTATCGGCCGTAGCCGGTCAGTTCCATATAGCCCACACCGGCATGGGAGCCGTCCACGGTCACCGGGCTTTCCCAGTAGGGGTAAAGCCCGTCGTTCCAGTACTGGCCGGGCGGTGCGGACACGCTGATATCCACGCCATGATCCGGTATCTGTAGCCGGAACTGTCCCGGGACACGGCCGTTTTCAGAGGCTCGCCAATCCCGCCCGGTGAGCTCAATCTGGTCAGGCTCCAGAGACGTCACCGAGCCATCCGGCGCAATCCAGCTGCCGGAGAGAAAATTCCGCTCATCCTCACGCAAACGGAAGGCCATCAACTTGTGGCCGTCCTCAAGATGCAGTGCAAACCAGTCCCATCCCTGCTGGCCGGTTTTCAGCAACTGACTACTCCACTCCCGATCGAACCAGCCCTGGCCGGAGACGTCCAGGGTGTTGCCCCCGAGGGTAACCGTTCCGTCAATCCGGATGTCCACCAGACTGAAGTACATGGAGCCCTCGCCAGTAGCGGATTTGGCACTGAAGCCCTGGTCGCCATGGGCTACCGGTTTGCCGTTGATTTGAAGGGAAAGGTCGTAGGACCAGCTGTCCGCCTCTACCTGCAGACGCCACACCCTGTCTTCGGACGACTCAGTAAGTTGCCAATCGTCAAGCCAGACCGCCAGAGTGTCGGCGCGGGCCCCGGCATGGCCGACATCTCCCCGGGCCAGCTTTTCGGCAAAATAGTGCTGGCCGTCAAAGCTCACTGCGGCATGGGCCATCCAGGCCGCCTCCAGAGGCCAGCTTTCGGCATCGGGCGGTTTGGCATCTGCTGGCCTTGGTTTGATGGCCTGCCGAAACTGGGTCCATTGCAGGCCCAGGGGATCACCTCCTGCGGTTTCCAGATTGGCGGTCAGATACCACCACTCAATCCGGTGCTGGGGATGGGAGCCAAAATCTTCCGGAAACCTCAGTTGGTCACCCGGACCGGGCTGCAAAAATGGCACCTCGGCCCCCGAATCCGCAACTCCGGTCAGCCCCGCAAAGCCGCCCTGTTCGGTTTGCTCAGAGCAGCCTGCCAAAACAGCTACTAACACAAGCCAGAAATACCGGCTCATCGTTCACCTCCGGACAGGGCACTGGCACTCTCCGGTGCCGACGCAGGGCTGTTCAGCTGCCTGCGCATCAGCAGGGCAATACTCAGCCCCACCAACAGGCTCAGTGCACCAAGCTCCACCCAGAAACCCGGATAAACTGCCATCGGCAGGGACCAGCCGAAGGCCAGGGGATTGATACGATGCACCAGCACCCAGGTCAGCCACACCCCCAGGGGCAGGGCCAGCAGGGCAATCGCCGTGGTCAGTGACAGCGCCAGCCGGGTGAGCTGGGTCGCAGCCTGCCGGCGCGGCAGCCCCCAGACCACCAGCAGCCGGAAGTACCAGGCCCGGGTAGAGAACAACACCCAGCCCATCATCAACAGGGCAATAGCCGCCAGTATCAGGGTCAGAATCGTCATTGCCCGGGTCAGCAGGAAGGTCTGCTCAAAGATGGCAGAGGCCAGAGCCTCGATCGCCCGGTTGTCCCGCACCGTGAGCTGCTCCACGCCCCAGATCTGTTTCAGATTGCCGCTGATGGCCTCTATCGACATTGTTCCCGGTGATATCGACAAGCTTTGAAAGCTGGGCCGGAAATCCGGCGGCAGCGCCGACGCGTGAATCAGAATCTCGCCGGCAGGCCGGCCATAATCCGGGTAGATTGCCAGGACCGGGAACTCGTTAACCTGCTGACCGAGTTGCAGCGGAAGCGTATCGCCAATGGCCACCGAGCGCCGGCGCGCCAGCTGTTCGTTCACCATCACGCCCGGCCCCTCTGCCAGGCTCTGCCAGGGCGCATTCACCGATTCAAACAGCTGCCAGCCGGTCACCAGAGGGCCGATGGGGCTCAGTGCAAACACATCCACCACCGGCCCCTGCTTCCCGTACAAATTCGTCAGGGTTGCTTCACCCCGGATGACCCGATGCCAGCGCCCCGAGGCTTTGAGCGCCGGCTGTTCCATCAGCCAGGCTGCCGCGGCACCGGCATCTGCGCCCTCAGGGACTTCAATGTAATAGTCTGCTTCCAGCCGTTGCGCCAGCCACTGATCAAAAGTGCTTTCGAAGGTGGTGACCAGTGCCTGGACTGCCAGCACCATAGCCATGGCAAACTGCAGTGCCACCAGGGGCAGTGCCAGGCGCCGGGCCAGTACGGAGAGCTCCCGGTGGCGCCAGCGCGAAAGCGGATCTGACTCGCGCCCGGCTCGCCAGTCCGCCAGCCGGGCGATCAAAAGCGGCGCCAGAATGCCAGCCGCGACAAACACCATGGCCACAGCGACGAACAGCCAAACCAGGGCAGGTGCCCAGACCGACAGGGCAATCCCTGCCAGCAAAAACAGGGCGGGTAACAGGCCCTGCGAGGGGCCAGCCACGGCCAGCCGCCGGGCCAGGGGCCGGAGATAGTCGGCCAGGCAGGCCGCCAGAACGACCGCCAGCATGGTGGCAACCGGCACCAACCAGCCACCGTCCCGGCCGGCATACAGCGGCGTATCAAAAAGCCCTTCCAGGGCACGCCCGAACCCGCTACCCAGGCCCGTCGCCAGCCAACGACCAAGCCAGACACCGGGTACAATGCACACCAGGGCCAACGCCATGATCTCAAGCACCAACACACGGCTGATCCGGTTCCGGGGGACGCCAAAACGCCGCAGCAGTGCGAAACTTTCCCGACGTTGGGCCAGACCCAGCAGATAGACACTGCGCAGCAGCAAAGCGGTGATCAGCAGGACAAGCACGCCAAGGGCGTCCAGATTCAGCAGAAAGCTTTCGCCCAGCTCGCCGGTGTCAGGCCCCAGGGAGAATGCGGCAAGCCGGTAACCCGATGGCAAACCGGCATCGCTGTCGGTTCCGGAAATCAGCAACGACAACTCTCCCGCCGGGGGTTCCTGTGCCTCTGCCAGCTCGGCCGCCTCGCTGATATCCACGAAGGGCGCACCATTCAGTTCCCCGCCCCAGGGCGCATTGCCCTGATCCGCACGATCAAAGCAGCCAGCAGCCAGGGGATCAACACCCACCACGCGTCCGGCGCCGGACGATGCCACTTCCAGCCAGGGCATGACACACAGGCCCGCCCGCCTGAGTGTCACGAAGTCCTGCACGGAAACCGGCTCACCATCGGCCCGGATCACCTGCTGGCGCTCGGCCACCGCCGATTCGCTCTGATCAAGGCTGGCCCGGGCCTGGCTGGTCAGGTGGTGAACGCCGGTCCAGAGCATGGTGGCCAATACAATCATGGCCGCCAGCGCAAGCAGCTGGAGGGGATGACGTCGATAGTGGCTGAACAGAGCGGCCAACAGGGTCATGATAGGCTCAGGAACCGGGCTGGTGCCCGAGGTCCAGATGGTGACTGCATCGGGTAGCCAGTTCGGTGTCATGGGTGGCAAGAATCAGGCTACAGCCATGGCGTGCCTGAAGCTCGAACAGTTGGCGGGTCACAGCTTCGGCGGTGTGCCGGTCCAGACTGCCTGTGGGCTCATCCGCAAGAATCAGGGCCGGGTTCATCGCAAACGCCATGGCAAGCGCCGCTCGCTGTCGCTGGCCACCCGACACCTGGTCCGGATAGCGGCTTGCAAGCTCGCCGATACCCAGGCGCTCGAGCCAGTCCCGGCAGTCGTCGTCATTCTGTCCGGCGAGGCGGGCACGCAGGCGGACGTTATCCAGCAGTGACAGGGCCGGCATCAGGTTTGCTTCCTGGAAAACCACACCAATCTGTTGTCTCCGGAGCTTTGCCCAGCGGGCCTCTGTCTGATGCCCCCGTTCTTGGGTCCGACTGTCAAACGCCTCACCCAGTACTTCAATCCGGCCGGCGTCGGGCTGCTCCAGGCCACACAGGATATTGAGCACCGTGCTCTTGCCTGATCCCGAGCGACCGGTCAGCGCCAGGGATTCGCCGCGATCGAGTCGCAGGGAGAGATCACTCAGCACCGACACCGGCTGATTACCGCTGCGGAACTGTTTATTCAGGCCTCGGGCCACAAGTACAGGTTCCACCATGCTCTTCCACTCAGGTTATTCGGGCGCCCCCAGGGGCTCGGCGACTGTCCCTCGCCGGCTGGCACGCCATTCCCGGTACTGTTCAAGCCACGACAGCAATGACGGGACAACCACCAGCACCAGCAGCGTCGACAGACCCAGTCCGAAGGCAATGGAAGTAGCCATGGGAATCAGGAACTGCGCCTGCAGGGACGTTTCAAACAACAATGGCAGGAGGCCGCCAATGGTTGTCAGCGAGGTCAGCAGTACCGCCCTGACTCTCTGAACCGCCGCTTCGTTCAGCGCATCGGTAATGCCCAGGCCTTTCTGCCGCTGCTGATTGTAGAAAGCTACGAGGATAATCGCGTTATTGACCACAATGCCCGACAGCCCAAACAGCCCGAACAGTGACAGAATGGTCAACTGCAGGCCCATCAGCCAGTGCCCCAGCAAGGCACCCACCAGAGCAAACGGGATAATCGCCATGACAATCAACGGCAGGCTCCAAGACGCAAACACCCACGCCAGCACCACATACATGAGTCCCAGGCCGATCAACAGCCCGGTTTTCATGTCGGCCATGGTTTCCCGTTGGTCGGCGGCCCGGCCTTCAAAGCTGTAGCGCACGTTGTAGCGACTGGCAATGTCCGGTAATGCCTCCGCCTGCAGGCTGGTCAGAGTCTGGTCAGTGGTACTGACCCGGGTATTCAGGCCGGAGGTAACCTCCACCGCCAGCTTGCCATCGGCGTGGCGCAGCGCCTGAAAGCCCTGACGATGATCCAGATTCATTACCTGACTGAGCGGCACAAAGCGCCCGTCGGGCACCCGCACGGTCATTCGGGAGAGGGTCGAGAGGCGTTCCCGCTGGTCCCGGGGCAGCTGCACGCGCACTTCCACCTCGTCACGGCCGTCCTGGTAAATCTGGGCAATCCGGCCATCGAATGCTGCTCGCAGCTGCCTACCAAGATCCGCGGTGGTCAGCCCCAGAGCCCTGCCGTAGGGGCTGACCTGATATATCAGCTGCTCCCTGCCCCAGGGCATATCGTCTTCCACATCCAGTACCCCCGGCAGGGTGGCAAGCGCCTGACCCAGCTCATCCGCGGCCCGCTTCAGGTCTTCTGCGTTTTCACCGGTCAGTCGTACATTAACGTCGCGCCCCGGTGGCCCCGCCTGGCGTTCGGAAATCGTCAGATTATCCAGTCCGGCCGGTGTCTCCAGCCTACTGCGCCATTCGGTGATGAACTCGGGATTTCGAACCGATCGCCGGTCCGACGGCACCAGCTCGATCATCATCGATCCCAGCTCGTCACCGCTGCGGGAGCTGCCTTCCGCCCCGAGAGTTGCGCCCTGGGTGGTCACTGCGTGGAGAATGAAGTCGCCGCCCAGAGCCACTTCGGTCTCGTTCAGCGTTCGCTGCATCTGGCCAAGAAACCTGTCCACGGTGCCCCGATCGGTGCCGGCGACGAAGCTGGCATTTGCGTAAAACACCGAGGGCTCCGGCGTTGGAAAAAAGTTGAAGCCGAGCCGGCCACCGGCCAGCAAGCCAACGGTCAACAAGGCCAAAGCCACTGCAGTCGCTACGGTGGCGCCCCGATGCTCCAGGCTATAACGGGAGAAGCGCCGGAACCGCCCTTCCCGAAACCGGTCGAAGCTCTGCTCGAAGCCGCGCCGGAAACGCTCCACAGGGCCCGGTTTTTTCGGCTCTGTCTCTGCCTCCCCTGATTTTTTCTTGCGGCGGGGCACAAAGGCGTGCCGCAGGTGCGCCGGCAGCACAATGAAACATTCCAACAGGGAAGCCACCAGAACGCAGATCATCACCAGTGGAATGTCGCCGAGAATATTGCCGATCACGCCGCCCACAACCAGCAGGGGCATGAAGGCCGCAACGGTGGTCAGGGAGGACGCCAGCACCGGCCACACCATCCTTTTGGCAGCACCTTCGGAGGCGTAAATGGATTCCTCCCCCATTCGGGCATGGGCATCGGCGTCCTCCCCCACCACAATGGCGTCGTCGACAATCACCCCCAGCGCCATGATCAGGGCAAACAGGGATATCATGTTGATCGACCCGCCTATCAGCCAGAGCACCGCCATGGCGGCGAGAAACGCGGTCGGAATACCGATGGCCACCCACATGGCGACGCGACCCGGCAGAAACAGATAGAGCAGGCAAACCACCAGTACCAGACCGCCCAGACCGTTGTTCACCAGCAGGGAGATACGATCATCCAGCAGCTGCCAGGTTTCGTCATATACCTCCAGCTCGATGGTCGGCGGCAGCAGCGGCCGGGTGTCCGCCAGCCAGGTTTCCAGCACCTTCGCCGCCGCCAGTGAGTTGCCATTTTCCGACCGCTGCAGCTGGAGCTCGACCGCCGGGTTGCCGTCTTTCTCCAGAGTCACCTGGCTCTCCCGGGCTTCCTGCCGGATAATCGCGATATCGCCCAGGTTCAGCTGGATACGTTCGCCGCTGAGCACCGGAATGTTCTCGAATTCCTGGGGGCTGCGGCGCTGCTCCACCGCCCGCAGTTCACGGGTGGCGTCCTGCTGGGCCATCATGCCCGCCGGCAGGTCCCGTGAAATGGCAGCAACCCGCTCGGCAATCTGGTCCAGCGACAGCCCCAGGGTCTCAAGCCGTTCAACCGGCACATCAATACTGATCTGCTGTTCCGGAAGGCCACGGATGGAGACCCGATCGATTCCCCGCTGCAACAGCTCATCCTCAAAACGGTAGGCCATTTGCCGCAATTCACTTCGGTCTACGTCACCCGACATCAGCAACCGTGCCACGGGCTCATACCGCTCCACCCGGGTTACCTGGGGTTCCTCCGCTTCAGCAGGAAAGTTGGTGAATTCGTCGACCTGCTGGCGAACATCGTCCAGGGCCAGAATCGGATCAGTGCCCTCCTCGAATTCCAGGGTAATGGACGACACGCCCTGGGCCGAGGTGGAGGTCATCTTTTTCAGACCGTCGACACTACGCAAACGCTGCTCCAGCGGGTTGGTAATGCCCTGCTCGACATCCTCGGCGGAGGCACCACTCCAGACCACGCGAACGCTGACGATATCCAGTGCAAAGGTGGGAAAAAACTGGATGTTCATCCGGGTCAGTGCCAACACACCGCCGAGCAGCATTACCAGCATCACCAGGTTGGCGGCAACCCGGTGATGCACGAAAAACCCGATCACGCCTTTCCTGCGTCTCATTGTTCAGAAGCTCCGGAATCGGCCACATCCACCTTGAGGCCGGTGACCGCGTTGGGCAGATGCGTGGTGATCAGCCGTGCACCCGGAACCAGGGCCTCGCCGGACACCAGCAGGCGACGTTCACCGTTGCGGCCACGGGCTTCTCCAATGCGCTCCACCTCGACACGCTGCATGCGGTTATCGTCGTTCATCAGGTAGACCGCGTTTGCGCCGTAAAGCGCGCTGAAGGGAATCGCCACGGTCTGCGCCCGCTCAGGCCGCTCCAGCATGACCGGCAGGAGTCCGCCCGGTCTCAGGCCCTGCGGCGATCCTCTCACCGCCAGAATGGCTTCGGTGCCAGCCGGGTCGGCAGTACCGGCAAAGCGTACCAGGTCAAACCGGTGCTGCTGCCCTTCGCTGAACGCCGACAGTGTTTCACCCTCTACGAGCGCATTCACAAGCTCGGTGCGATACATTTCCGGCACCCGCGCCCGCAGCTCCAGGCCTTCGGCCGGATACAGCGACAGCAAGGGTTCATTGCGGGATACCTGATCACCCGGCGCAACCTGAACCCCGGTCACAACACCGTCAAAGGGCGCGCGCACGGTGGCACGGACTGCATCCCGCTGCATCGATGCCAAGCTGGCTTCGACCTGGGCCAGCCTGGCCTGCAGGCTTTGCAGCCGGGCCGGATGCTCGTCAATGGCCCGCTCCCGGTTGCTCACCATCAGCTCCGCCCGGGCCAGCGCGTCAGTTGCTGCCTCCAGGTCTTCCTGTGATGCCAGGTTCCGTGTTACCAGCGACTGGATCCTTTCAAGCTGCCGCCGGGCATTGGCTTCGATCGCCCTTTCACTGTCAAGGGCCGACTGATCGTTCCGGTACCGCACCTGCTCTGACCGGATCTGGGCCTCGAGATCAGCAACCTGAGCTTCTGCCTGGGCGAGCACTGGTCGGATGTCGGCGTCATCCAGCGCAACCAGTAATTCGCCGGCCCGGACCCGCTGGCCCTCGGAAACCGGCCGCTGGTCAATCCGTCCGGCCAGGGTCGCGGTGACCGTCACCTGTTCCGGCGCTACAATTTCACCATAAAGGGGCAGCACCGGCACATGGCTTCCCGGCTGGAGCGTCTGGACATTGACCCGCCAACTGCGCTCAGTGGCGGTGACTTCTGCCGGTTCCGGACGGGTCATTTTCAGAAACAGGAAACCGGCAATACCCAGGGCAAGAATCAGAACGGGAAAAAGTCGTTTGGACATTACTTACTGGCCAGCTAAGGTAATTGACAACCGTCGGACTGACGGGAACGAATGACGTACATGGAGCGAATAATACTTGTCTGCGCAAGAGCATGTCAGCCTCATCAGCGTCTTCATGCTGAACGCCCTGATCGTGGTGGCGGTAGTGCTTATTCACCACGAAGCCTTGTTGCGGCTCAGCGGTCTTCTCAACCAGATGCACCAGAGCCACCGATTTCGCCTGATCGCCGCAGTTTTCGGCGTGCTCCTGGCCCATACCGCGGAGGTGTGGATCTTCGCCGCCGCCTATTTCTTCATGCACCACGCGGACGGCTGGGGCCAGCTCACCGGTAATTTCACCGGCAGCTTTCTGGATTCCGTCTACTTTTCCTTCACTACCTTCACCACCCTTGGCTACGGCGACATACAGCCCGAGGGGGACCTCCGTTATCTGACGGGTATTGAAGGCCTGACCGGGTTTGTTCTGATTACCTGGAGCGCCTCCTTCCTGTTTGTCGAGATGCAGCGCTATTGGCCAAGCCGGTAATGATCTCCGGCCTAGCCTCAGAACACCACGGTTCCCGTGACCTGCTGATCTGTGAAGTCACACCCATTTGCACCGGGCCAGTGTGTAATACAGCAACGGTACCACGATGATGGTGAAGATCGTGGACATCGCCAGACCGAACACCAGCGAAATCGCCAGGCCGTTAAAAATCGGATCGTTCAGGATAAAGTAGGCGCCCACCATGGCCGAGATCGCCGTGAGGGCGATGGGCTTGATCCGGACCGCGCCCGCCAGGACAACGGCCTCGCCCAGGTCCACCCCCTCGTCAATCAGTTGCCGGATAAACACCACCAGCAGGATGGAGTTACGGACAATAATCCCCGCCAAGGCAATCATGCCGATCATGCTGGTGGCGGTGAATTCCCGCCCCATCAATGCGTGGCCCGGCATGATGCCGATAAGAGTGAGCGGGATCGGTGCCATGATCACCAGCGGCAGAATGTAAGAACGGAACTGGGCCACCAGCAGCACAAAGATCATGAAAATGCCCACGCTGTAGGCTGCGCCCATGTCCCGGAAGGTCTTGTAGGTAATCTGCCATTCACCATCCCATTTCAGGGTTCCTTTTTCCGGCAACACCGGCTGGCTGATGAAATACTGCTCGGGCGCACCGGGATCCTGTTGCAGGCGATCGACCATGTTGAACATGCCATACAGGGGTGAATCGATTTCGCCGGCCATGGCTGCGGTAACATAGGTAACCGGCAACAGATCCTTGTGGTAAATCGCACCCAGCCAGTCCGCCTCCCGAACCTCGGCAATACTGGCCAGCGGCACCAGCTGGCCACTACGGCTGCGCACGTTCACCGACAGCAGGACTGCAGGCTGGGCCTTGTCACCTTCGGCAAGAATGACCCGGATCGGCACCGGGTATTTGGCGTGTTCATCATGCAGAAAGCTGACACCCCGGCCACCCAGGGCGGTTTGCAGGGCTGCCACTACCTGGCCCTGGGATATCCCCAGGCGAGCCGCCCGGGACCGGTCCACCACCACTTCCCACTGTCGGGTCGACGCTTCCAGGGTGGTATCAATCTGGACCAGTCCGTCCACATGGGTCATACCCTCGGCCACCCTGCGCGCCAGTTCGGCCCGCCGCTCGTTATCCGCGGCGTAGATTTCCGCGACCACCGGAGCCATCACCGGCGGGCCCGGTGGCACTTCCACTACCTTGACCTCGGCATTGTAGCGATCCCCGATCTCCGTCAGCGGGCCGCGCAGGGACTGGGCGATGGCATGGGACTGCCGTGCCCGGTTCTCCTCAGCAACGAGGTTGACCTGGATATCGCCCTGGTAAGGTTCACTGCGCAGATAATACTGCCGTACCAGGCCATTGAAGTTGATCGGGGAGGCTGTACCGGCGTAGGTTTGCCAGCTGGCCACCTCCTCCACCGTCTCCAGGTAATGTCCCATCTCCAGCAGCACCCGATGAGTATTCTCCATGGGCGTGCGTTCCGGCATGTCCACCACAATCTGTAGCTCGGACTTGTTGTCGAACGGCAGCATTTTCAGGATCACCGCCTGGAATACCGGCAACGAAGCCGCCCCGACCGTCAGCAGTACGACACCCAGCGCCAGCAACCGGCGCCGCCAGGGATGATCACCCAGGAACGGCGACAGCACGGTCCGGAAGACGCGCAGCGCGGTGGAATTGACCCCTTCTGCGGAATTCGAGGCCTCGGCAGCCTCCTCCACCGCCTGACCTTTCTTGTGCCGTAACAGACGCAATGCCAACCAGGGCGCCACCACGAAGGCCACAATCTGGGAAATCACCATGCCGGCGGAGGCATTGATCGGAATCGGGCTCATGTAGGGGCCCATCAGGCCAGTGACGAAAACCATGGGGATAAGCGCGGCCATGATGGTGAGGCTCGCCATGATGGTGGGGGTGCCCACCTCATCCACCGCCACCGGAATGATGTCCTTGACCGCCCGGCGGGAGTTCTGGATACGCCGGTTGATGTTCTCGGTAATGACGATACCGTCGTCCACCAGGATGCCGATGGAGAAAATTAACGCGAACAGCGACACCCGGTTCAGGGTGAAGCCCCAGGCCCAGGAGAATACCAGGGTGAGCAACAGGGTAATGAGAACCGCAATGCCGACAATCAGCGCCTGGCGCCAGCCCATGGCGGCGAGCACCAGAATCATCACCGCCAGGGTGGCCGAGATCAGGTCTGAAATCAGTTTGCGGGCTTTCCGGGAGGCGGTTTCGCCGTAGTCCCGGGTGACCAGAACCTCCACCCCGACCGGCAGGGCCCGGTTGCGCAGCAGGTCCAGTCGTTCCTTGATGGCGGTGGTGATATCAATGGCGTTCTCGCCGGGTTTCTTGGCGATCGCCAGCGTGACCGCCGGGTAAACCTGACCGGGCGTACCAGCGGTTTCGGCTTTTGCGCCCGGACCGAATCCGGTCATCACACTCTGGTCCGGGACAGTGCCACCACGGCGAACCAGGGCCACGTCCTCCAGATGCACCGCGGCGCCGTTGTGCATGCCCACCACCAGGTTGCGCACATCTTCCACGGTCTCCAGCAACGTACCTACCTGCACCGGTATCGACAGGTTATTGCGGGTCACCCGGGATTCCTGGCTGCTGGCGTTGGCGGACTGAAGGGCGGTCTCGATGTCACGGACCGTCAGCTGGAAGCCGGCCAGCAGGGCGGGATCAAAGACAATATCAACACGGTCCGGCACGCCGCCAACGGTGTAGACATCCCGGGTGCCGGGAACCCGTTTGAGAGCCACTTCAAGCATGTGGGCCAGACGGGTGAGTTCCTCACCGGTGTGGCCATTGACCGGGTCGTAGAGGGTCAGGGTCATCACCGGTACATCGTCAATGCCCTTGGGCTTGACCAGCGGCTGGGTGGCGCCGAGGTTCGCAGGCAGCCAGTCCTGATTGGAGTAGACCTGATTATACAGACGCACGAGCGCTTCCTGCCGGGGCACACCCACCTCAAACTGAACGGTGATCACGGCCTGACCCTGGCGCGAGACGGAGTAGACATGCTCGACGCCCTTGATCTCGCTCATCACCTGCTCGGCAGGCGTGGCAATGGCGCTCTCCACTTCCCGGGCACTGGCGCCGGGGAAGCCCACCATGATATCGGCCATGGTGACGTCAATCTGGGGCTCTTCCTCTTTCGGGGTAATGATCACCGCCAGGACACCCAGAATCACCGCCAATACCGCCAGCAACGGCGTTAGTTTATTGTCCTGGAAAACCCGGGCAATGGCGCCGGAGGGTCCGACGCCAGGTAATTCTTCGCTCACCGGCTTTCCTCCCCGCCAGGCTCGGCGGCCTCAGGCAGGGTCAGGCGTTCACTGCCCACGAGAAGCGACGGATTGGTGACGACCTTTTCACCCTCATCAAGACCGGCCAGAATTTCCAGGCGATCACCATCGCGGATGCCCACACGCACCTGTCGCAGGCGGGGGCGGTCGTTACTGTCCATGACATATACTATCCGGAGTTCACTGCGATGAATCAGGCTGCTGGCCGGCACCCAGAGGGCCTCGCGACTGGCAACCGGCACGCCGACTTTCACCAGCATGCCGGGAAACAGGGAGCCGTTGGGTTCATTAAGCTGCATCCGCAACCGGAAGGTGTGGGTGGCCGGGTCGGCGTAGGGATAGAACGTCATCTCGCCCGTTTCCAGTACCCGGCCATCGGCCAGGGTAACCCGGGCCTGACGCTCCTTGCGTGCCAGCTCTGCGTACTTCTGGGGCAGATCAACCACAATCCGGAGCTGCTCAAGCGACAGCCCGCTGAGTAGAGGCTGCCCGGGGCTTACGGATTCACCCAGCTCAACGTGCCGTTCCGTCAGTATACCGCCGTAGGGGGCCACAACCCGGGTGTAACTCAGCTGCTTTTCGGCCTCCGCAACTGCGGCCCGTGCCCGTTCCACTCTGGCCCTGGCAGCCGCCAGGTTATTCCGGGCCTGGTCAAACTCCTGCCTGGCCACCAACCCACGGGCGTGCACCTCCTCAATCCGTGCAAAGCGTTGGCTGGCATCGGTCAGTGCCGCCTCTGCCTCTTCAAGTCCCGCCTTAGCCTGGTTCAGCCTTGACTGCTGCTCGCTGTCCTCAAGTTGAACGATCAGGTCACCCGCTGCCACCGAGTCGTCGACGTCAAACGGCAGTTTCTGGACGGTGCCACTGGTCTGGGCCGATACGGTACTCTTTTGAACCGCCTCGATAACGCCATCAAGATGGACGGTTTCCGGGAAACTGCTGCGCTCCGCGACCGCGGTCTTCAGCGCCGGCGAACTGTCGCTCTGCCCTTGGACCGTTGCGGCCGTCAGCGCGAGGGCCACGATGAAGACTGCAGCAGCGATCCGACCCATGTCAGCACCTCCGGCTAAAACACTTTGGCTATTAGGTAATAACAAAAGGTTATCAGCAATCACAGCCCGAAGACACAAGAGCGCCGCAAACCCGGTAAGGATGCCCTTGAGCTCGTTGGTTATTTCATCCTGCCGGACCAGTGTGAACGGCCCGCCGGCTACGAGAAGCGGGTAACTGCCATAATTCAGCTTACCAGCGTGCGGTCACTACCGCTCGGAAATCAGAGGATGTCGAGGCGATTTCTGGCTTCTTCCCGCCGACCGGCATCGGCGACGTCTCGTCCGGCCCTGCCGGGTGCTTCGAGGGCTTTCTGCAGATATCTCCGGGCCCGTTCCGGCTCGCCCTGGTCCAGCAGAAAATCCCCAAAGAAGAAATTGGCATCCATGCCATCAGGATTGATAGCCAATGCTTTCTGCAGATACTGACGGGCCTTGTCGTCATCACCGAAACCCAAAGGCCAGCCGGGCACCTGATAATAGAGGCTACCCAGCGACGTGTAGGCCGAGCCATCCAGCGCATCTGGGTCAATCGCCAGGGCCGCCTCCAGTGATTTGCGCGCATCCTTGACCAACCCCAATGCCCCCAGACCGCCCTTGGCACCGGCGTAGGTGCTGAGCACAATACCCTGCCAGATCAGTGGCTCTGCCCGGTCCGGATAATGGGCGACAAACTGTTCTGCCTCGCTGGCCAGACCTTCAAAGGCTTTCTCTTTCTGGTCCTCTGGCACCTGATACTGAATCTCCGCCCAGCGATGCTGGATATCCGCCAGTTCGGTCTCCAGAGCCGCCGCCCAGAGTGGCTGGGCCGCCAGACACAGGATCACCAATAGCACTCGTTTCATGACAACACTCCCGAATTCAGAAAGCGCCGAATGACCGGCAATTGCTTCAGCATCGCCTTATCGACAATTCTGGGCAGGATGCCGTTGATCACCACAAACAGCTTTTCTGGCCAGCCGAGGAAGCGCCGGCGAACGTCATTTTCCATGGCGGCAAGAATCTGCGAAGCCACGGCTTCCGGCGCGTCCATGGCATTGCCGAGGGCCCGGTTAAGCTCGTTTACGGCCTCTGGATTCATGTCCGTGGCGGTGGCCCGGGGCGCTACATAGATCACCTGGACCGGGGTATCGGCCAGTTCCCGTCGAAGCGCTTCGGTAAAGCCACGCAGACCGAACTTGCTGGCGCAATAGGCGGTGTAACCGGGGAAGCCGATGCTGCCAAAGGTGGACCCCACGAACACCAGGGCACCCTGGCCGGCTTTTTCAAACCTGGGTGTAAAGTGCCTGGCCACAATCATCGCCGAGCGGAGATTGACGGCGATCTGGGCATCCACTTCGCTGACTGCCATATTCTCCAGGCTTGCAAAGCGATTCTGGCCGGCGCAGTGGATCACACCATCGATACCTGGATAAGCGTCACTGAGACGAACCAACTGCTGGTCGAGATCCGGCGCCGCCAGGTCCAGATGAACGAGCGAAACACCTTCACGGTGCTCAAGCTTTTCCGGATGCCGGGAGGCGACAATCACCCGGGCGCCGGCCCTGACCAACGGCTCCACCAGCGCCTTGCCAATACCGCCGGTGCCACCCAGCAGCAGGAACACCCGGTCATGCAGCCTCATGGCGCTGCTCCTTGCGGTTCGACGGCCCAGGAACAGAAACGACAGGAATGCTGTGCAGCATATCGCCATAGAGCCGATAGACCATGCGCGCGGCTTCGATGATGGCCTGCTGGTCGTCAGGGTCGGTGATCTCGTTCATCAGGTTACGGAAAAATTCGAAATGCTCCTGATCCAGAGCACCGTGGGAATACAGGTAACTGAAGGCCTTGTCCGGCAGACCCAGCTGTTTCTGGATGGCCTCACCCAGCGGGGTCGCCAGTTCAATAGAGGTGCCTTCGAGCACCTGGACCATTCCAAAGAACGCCGCCGGGTTGCCACGGTTAATGCGGTCGTAAAGGTAGGCGACCATAAGTTCGATTGAGGTGTCAGGAGCGCCGCGACGGATGGCCTCTTTATCTTCCCCGCAGGCCGCGAGGTCGTTGAGGATCCATTCATGGTGGCCGTACTCCTCCTCAATGTATTCCACCAGTGCCTTGCGCACGAATTCCAGACGCTCAGGCAGCCGGCCACCGCAGGCCATCATCAGCGGCACGGTGTGTTTTACATGGTGGTAAGCCTGGGTAAGAAACCAGGTATAACCAGTCAGGTCGAACCGCCCCTCGCGGATAGCCTCAATAACGGGCGCACCGGTTACGTGGGCGCGGGCTTGTGCAGTTTCGGACTGCAGTTGATCGAAAAATGCCATGAAAGATCCTCCTGGCGGGTTTGTAAGTTCAGAATTGGACATCGAAAGGTTCATGAAAATCGGGAATGCGCCGGCCAGCAGCGTCGGTAGGTCGGCCTGAATCTGCTGTCGGACAGGCCGTCCGTTTGCTGTTACGTAGCCTTCAGCCTGGCTCAGGGGCTGCCGGCGGATATAAACCCCGGACAGTCGGGCATAGTCCGGCAAGGTGTCATTCAGCGAGTCCAGTTGTGCGCGCAGCGCTTCGGGCGAGCGGCCATCCTGGACAACCAGCAGGGCCGAGGGGCGGGGGTCGCCATCACCAAAGACCACCGCCTGGTGCGCACCGAGCGCCTGGATCAACTCACTCTCCAGCCACTCCGGGCTGATGTTGCGACCAAAGCTGGTAATAAGAAGATTCTTGGCACGACCGCTCACCGACAGGAAACCCTCCGGATCCCGGGCACCCAGGTCACCGGTATCCAGCCACTCATCCCCAGCCGGTTCATCGCCCAGATAGCCAAGGTGGGTGTTGCCACCCACCAGAATGTGGCCCCGTTGATCCACCCGGATCTGAACATGGGAAAGTGGTTTTCCCACCGATCCCTCGCGTGCGCTGTTGGGTACGTTCAGTGCCACCACCGAGCTGCACTCCGAAAGGCCATAGCCCTCGTAAAGTGGCAGACCGGCAACACGGCCCCGGGCCAGCAAATCGGACGAAACCCGACCGCCGCCAACCGCCAGGAACCGAAAGGAATCGCTATTCAAATGATGTTGTTCGGCGGCAGCTACCAGGGCCATGGCCAGTTCCGGCACCAGAATCAGGGATTGGGGCCGGTGCTCATGGATGCCCTGCACCAGCCGCCCGATATCCAGGCCACTGCTGCCGGTCATCCCAAGATCCTGCAGGGGCGCAACGACCACCGTGCTGCCCATCAGCAACGGCAGATAAACCCCGGCGATATTCTCCAGCAGTGTGGCCAGCGGCAGGATGCACAGGTGCCGCTCAAGCTCGACGCCTGCCAGCCGCTCCTTCAATGCCAGCGTGGTGGCTGTCATCTGAGCCACCGACAGGCAAACGCCTTTGGGGGTGCCGGTACTGCCAGAGGTGAAGGTGATTTTCGCGGTCTGCTCCGGCATCCAGGCTCCGGCACCAGACACCGGCAAATGCTTTAACCAGACCCCATGGCCAATGTGTTCACCGCCGTCAGTTGAAGCGGCAGAGAGCAGACAATCCAGGCCTGCCCGCTCAGTCAGGTGTTCCGTCTGGGACCGCGAGAAAAACACCGGCACAGGCACACACACCACACCGGCCAGCAAACAGGCCAGATCCGCAAGAATCCAGGCCACGGAGTTGTCGCCACACAAGCCGGCCCGGCGCACACCAAGGCGGCTCAGCTGATCGGCCAGAGCCTCCGCCGCCTGCATCATCTGGACATAAGTAAAGGCCGACTCCGGCCCCTGGAGAGCGGTACGGGAAGGATGGCTGCTCGCCCGGCGCGCCAGGAGTTCAGGCAATGTGGCCATAGGACCCTCCTGCCATCGTTTCTCCCTCAGGGGCTTCGGTCTCAACGGACTGAACCAGCCTTAGCAAACCCGCGCTTCGGAGCGCGGACATGCCGTCGGCGACACGAATGGCCATCACTACCGGATGATGATCGTAGTAGCGCCCCCAGCCGGCGCCGCCATCGGGCAACCGGGAAGGGTCAGCCGTCGCCAGAACCTCAGTGGCAATACCCAGGCGGTGAAAACTGTTGCGCAGTTGATCGGTGCCGGTGCAGACCACCCAGTCATAACCGGCACTGTCCAGCCAGACCGACAGGGAGGCAAACAGAAAGCGGCTGACGCCGGCCTCGACGCCGGCCAGATGAGCAATCTCCGCAATCCGGTGGCGCGCGATACCCGCAACCGGCATCACCGATTCCACCGGCACCGACAGGTAGTCCTCCAGAAACAGTTTCTCCAGCGCGGCGTTACGCACACCAACCGCCGCCAGCAGGGTTCCCTGCGCTGTAGTGAGAGCCAGGAGCGCCGGTATCCGCAGGGACGGCTCCGCGCCATAGGCATGCAGGAAGCGGCGGCGAATAAAACCCGCAACCGTCTCGGCCATTGCCGTGTCAGGACGGATCTCGTTAAACCAGCGACCGGCACAACGGATGACCGGAACCACCTCCCCGGAATCCGGGGGACAACAGGTGGACATCATCAGCGGGTCTGACATATCGACTCTCCAGCAGCATTCGGCCAGGACGGCCTTGGAACGTTTTGCCAGAGTAAAGAGCAAGGCTTAATGGAGCCTTAACCAACCATCGGAGAATTCTTAAGCTCACCTTAAGCTTTGTATGGCAAACTCGCTTACAGGTATCAGGACTGGATTCACCCGATGCGAATACTGCTGGTAGAAGATGATCACCTTCTGGCCCACACCATGCTGGACATGTTGCGGGAAGACCAGAACACCGTTGACTGGCTGGACGACGGCCAGCAGGCGGTCAACGCCATTGCAGAGGAACACTTCGATCTGGTCATTCTGGATCTGACCCTGCCACGGGTGGACGGGCTCGATATCGTCCGGCGCACCCGGCAACAGGGCAACCAGACTCCCATTATCATTCTCACCGCCAGGTCGGATCTGGACGAGAAGCTCCAGGGCCTGGATGCCGGCGCCGACGATTACCTCACCAAACCCTTTGCCATGTCCGAGCTCAAGGCTCGCATCCGCGCCGTCACCCGCCGCGGGGCGGCGCAGCCACAAAACGGGCTCACGGTGGGGAAGCTGGTGCTGAATCCCGATTCCTGCCAGCTCACCATCGGCGAGGAAACCGTCACGCTTCCCCGCAGTGAATTCCAGCTACTCAACTACCTGATGCGCCATCCCGATCAGGTGGCAACCCGCAGGCGCCTCGAGGAGCAACTCTACGGCTGGGAACCGGGCGCGGAAAGCAACGCCCTTGAAGTGCATATCCACCATCTCAGGCGTCGGGTTGGCAAGGCCACCATCCGTACCATCCGGGGTGTCGGCTATCTGCTCGAAAGCCAGGCCGCAGCCGGAGCACCGGAATGTCCCTGACCCGAACACTGACCCTGCTGGTGACCTCGACGGTCCTGCTGATTGCCCTGATTGCTGCTGCCTGGAGCTACATGGAAAGCAATCACGAGCTGGAGGAACTGTTTGATGCCGAGCTGGCACAAAGCGCGCGTATTGTTCAGGGCCTGATTCGCCAGCTCGCCGACACCCAGTCCATGGATCAGTTATCGGAAACCCTGAGTGAGACACTGGCGCTGCCTGTTGGCGACAACAACAGAGTCGACTTTGAAGCCGACAATGACGAAATCCTGCCCAGCGGCATCGGGCACAAATACGAGAAGAAGCTGGCCTTCGAGGTCTGGACACCCGACCGCCACCCCCTGCTCGACACGCTGAAGGCCGACGATTCCGAAGGACTGGTTCCGGGCTATTCCTGGGCCGAATCAAAAGGCTATCGGTGGCGCGTGTTTACGCTTCAGGACCCGGCCACCGGCTTCTGGATCCGCACCGCCCAGCGGGAGGACATTCGGGAGGAGCTGAGCCAGGAGCTGGCCCTCGGCAATGTTCTACCGCTACTGCTAGCTCTGCCTTTGCTGGTGGTGGCGGCCATTTCCGCCATCCAGTTCAGCTTCCGGCCGCTGCGCCGGCTGGAACGTCCCATCCGGAACATGGCCCCGCAAAACATTCACCCCCTAGACGACCAAAATGCCCCCAGAGAAGTGGGCGGTCTGGTTCGGGCCGTCAACGGTCTGCTTGCCAGGCTGGACGAAGCATTGGAGCGAGAGCGGCGCTTTTCCACCGACGCCGCCCATGAACTCAGAACCCCTCTGGCAGCCCTGCGCCTGAATCTGGAGCGTGCCACAGAAAGCCACCCCGAGGAGCTTGCGGGGCTGACGGAGTCAGTCGACAGAATGACTCATCTGGTCGAGCAGATGCTGGTACTCAGTCGGGTTGAGTCGGGAAAAGGATTTCAATGTGATCATCAGGAACTGGCGGAAATCATTGAACAGAGCATCGCCGACGTCACGCCTCTGGCCCTGAGAAAAGGTATTGAACCGATGTTTGAAAACCATACCGGAGCCAGTCCTATCTTTTGCAATAGCTCGCTGATCAACACATTGATGCGTTCTTTGCTTGCAAACGCCATTCAGTACGGCCCGGCAAAGAGTCAGATCACAGTTACCCTCGACAGGGACAGCAGCGGATATCAGCTGAACGTGTGTGATCAGGGACCGGGGATTCCCGAGTCCGAGCGTGAGCGGGCACTGAGCCGTTTCACCAGACTGGACCAGCGAGTGGGCACCGGTTCCGGGCTGGGGCTGGCAATCGCTCGGAGAATCGCCGAATTGCACGGCGGCTCGATCAGTCTGGAAAACCGTCCTGACGGACTGCCCGGGCTGAATGTCCGGATCAAATTGAAGTGTTGAGTGCGCTCCAGGCATCAAACGCACTCAGGAAAACCCGACCACTGAGCTTTTCCAGTAGCGGCGTCGCTTTCAACTGATCCATCACCGGCCCTTTCACGTCCGACAGGTGCAGGCGAACGCCCGCGTCGGTCAGGCGTTCATTGATGGCTTCCAGGCTTTCCATGGCCGACGCATCCACCAGGTTGACAGCAGGGCAGACAAGCACCAGATCCGTCAGCTCTGGTTGGCCGGCCACCAGTTCCATCACCCGGTCCTCCAGAAATCGGGCATTGGCAAAATACAGGCTTTCGTCAATACGCAGGAAGGTGACCCGGGGGCAGAGCTCCACCTTGTGCCGTTCCACATTGCGAAAGTGCTCGGTTCCCGGCACCCGGCCAATCACGGCGCTGTGGGGCTGGCTGGTGCGATACAGGAACAACCCGATGGAAAGTCCCATCCCGGCCAGGATACCCGCCTCAACACTGTGCACTAGCGTCAGCGTGATGGTCGCCAGCATGGCGCCGAAATCCGGCTTCGAGTAACGCCAGGTTCGTTTCAGCGCGGGCAGGTCAATCAGCCCGGCCACCGCCACAATAATCGTTGCCGCCAGGGTTGCTTTGGGCAGATCCGCAATCAGCGGGGTCAATGTCAGGGTGGCGAGGGTGATTCCCACGGCGGCGTACAGGCTGGACGCCGGTGTTCTTGCTCCGGCATCGAAGTTCACAACGGAACGGGATAAGCCTCCCGTTACCGGCATGCCCGATGAAACACCGGCCCCGAGATTGGCGGCACCCAGGCCGATCAGTTCCTGATTGGGATCAATACGCTGCCGGCGCCGCGCCGCCAGGGTCTGGGCAATGGAAACCGACTCCACAAAACCCACCACGCTAATCAGCAATGCACCGACCAACAACGGCTGCCACAGGTGTATATCAGACGTACCCATCGACAGGCTCGGCAACGACAGAGCCGGCAGGCCCGATGGAATACTCCCCACTACGGCCAGCCCCTGTTGCTCCAGATCCAGCCAGCGGGCAAGCAAAATAGTGATTGCCACCGCCGCAATCGGCGCAAGTTTGCCGATCACTCCCGGCAATAACCGCCGGGCCAGTAGCAGAAATATCAGCACGCCACCGCCTGTCACCAGAGACAGAGCATGAATATTACCCAGACCGGGGCCCATGGAAACAACCAGATCCAGCAGATTATAGCCGGAGGCGGGGATACCCAGCAGGTGCTTGACCTGGCTGGCGATGATGACCAGGGCCGAGGCCGTCATGAACCCGGAGATCACCGGGTGGCTGAGAAAATTGGCCAGGAACCCCAGCCGCAGGCAGCCCATGAGGATCAGCATCAGACCGGACAGCAACGCCAGGATGATGGCGCCGGTAATATAAGCTTCGCTGCCGGCTTCAAACAGTGGCGCCAAAACCGCCGCGGTCATCAGCGCGACAATGGCCATCGGCCCCACCGACAGATTGCTGCTGGAGCCGAACAGCGCGTAGAGCACAAGCGGCAGGATACTTGCGTAGAGACCCACTTGGGGCGGCAGACCGGCCAGAAGTGCATAGGCGAGTGACTGGGGAATCAGCATGACGGTAACCAAAACCGCCGCCACCAGATCACGGCCCGCATCCGCCCGCCGATAGGCAGGAAGCCAGCCGATAATTGGCAGAATCCGCTCGAGTTTCATGGCCGTTTCACCATCGCCCTAGAAAAAGTTCAGGGGCACTTTCAGATAGATCTGCCCGTTACTCTCGGCCGGCGGCATTTCTCCGGCCCGCATGTTCACCTGGACAGACGGGATAATCAGCCTTGGCATTCCCAAAGTGGCGTCCCGTTCCTCCCTCATGGCCACAAACTCGTCTTCCGTCGTTCCTTCGTGCACGTGAATGTTGGATTTGCGCTGCTCTGCAACGGTGGTTTCCGGGTTAAAGGTCTCTCTGTCCGGCCCTTTGTAGTCGTGACAGAGAAACAGCCGGGTATCACCGGGAAGGGACAACACCTTTTGAATAGACCGGAATAGCACCCGGGCATCACCACCGGGAAAATCACAGCGGGCCGTGCCGTAATCCGGCATGAACAGGGTGTCCCCCACAAACGCTGCATCGCCGAACACGTAGGTCAGGCAGGCGGGCGTGTGACCGGGCGTGTGCAGAACCTTTCCCTGCAACTGGCCAATGGTCAACGTGTCGCCTTCCTCAAACAGGCGGTCGAACTGGCTGCCATCCCGCGCAAAGTCAGTGCCGGCGTTGAACGCCTTTCCGAAAATTTCCTGCACCTCGACAATTCTGGCGCCAATACCGGTTTTTCCGCCCAGTTTTTCATGCAGATAGGGCGCGGCCGACAGATGATCCGCGTGAACATGGGTTTCCAGAATCCATTCAACATTCAGACCCTGTTCCCGAATGTAGTCGATGATCTGGTTCGCCGATCTCAGGTCGGTCCGCCCGGCGGCATAATCAAAATCCAGAACCGAATCGATGATGGCGCAGGCACTGCTGGCCGGGTCCCGGACCACATAACTGAAGGTATTGGTGGGCTCGTCGAAGAAAGGTTGAACCTGTGGAGATTGCATCGTTTTCACCTCGCCTGGTCGTTTAACCTTTTTGATATAAGTATATATTATTTTGTAATATACGCCCGCGCACCGAAACTGACAACGTAGAGATTTCCCTTACCAAAGGATAGCTGGCTTGAAGGTCGAAGCGGGCGGATTGCGGGAGGGCGGCAGGCTATTCGCCCACCGTAAAGGAGAGAATTCTGGAGAGGTGGCTATAGGGCAGCCCGGTCTCCCGGTGCCAGGCATTAAACGCCTGCTGGGCCTGGGTCAGGGCCTTCTTGCTGCCGGGTGTAGCATCAAACAGACCTTCCCGTTTCAGGGCCGTGACCACATCCGTAGACAGGATGAACCCATCCCAGCCGACGCGGCGCAGAAAGTACTGGGCACTGGCACCGCCGAGCCGATCGCCATGCTTTTTGAGGTAAACGAGCAGGCCAACCTGGTCGTCGCTCGGCCACTGCGCCAGAAACCGGCCAAAGCCGCCGTGTTTCTGCGAGGCCTCCACAATCATCCGGGCATTCTCCGGGACGGTGCGGATTTTCTGCATGTTTCGCACAATCCGCTCATCCCGGGCCAGGTTTTCCAGCACCTCCGGCGGCACCTGCTGCCAGTAGATCGGCACAAAACCATCAAACGCTGCCTCAAAATCCGGCCATTTGCGCTCGATGATCCGCCAGACAAAACCGGCCTTGAAGACACACCGTGTGATTTCGGACAGAAATCGGTCATCGCCCAGCGCCTCCAGCTCCCCCGGTGCAGCTATTTTTGGCAAAGCAGCCTTGACGGCAGCCGCGTCGCCCTTGTGAAAGCAGGCAAATTCGTGGATTTTGGCAAAAGGGGGGATATCCATGGCAGCCTCGGATAAGCAGAATTTCTGTACTGACCGGAATCAGCACGATAACACCATTAAAATGCTCGATTCGAAACTTTCGATTCAGACACGGGACATCAAGCGTAATGTCAGACCCTCTGAACCAGCAAAGCCTTGAACAGGGTACCAGAGAGCTCGCCTCCAGAGATGCCGACCTTGCCGGCATCGTCCAGCGACTTGGTACACCGCCCCTCTGGCCCCGTGACCCAGGCTTTGCCACGCTGATCCATATCATCCTGGAACAGCAGATTTCCCTGAAGGCCGCTCACACCATGCTGCTGCGGCTGGAAGGTCACCTGGGTGTACTGACCCCCTCATCGGTTATCGGAGCGGGCAATGACGCATTGCGCGCGCTGGGGCTTACGCGCCAGAAAAGTCGCTACTGCCTTGAACTGGCCACACGGGTCCACTCTGGAGAACTGGTACTGGAGAATCTTGCGGACCTGCCGACGGACGAAGGCAGGCGGGCGCTGCTCAAGGTTCCGGGCCTGGGGCCCTGGAGCGTCGACGTGTATTACATGACCGCATTGCGTAAGCCGGACGTCTGGCCTTTCGGCGACCTCGCCCTGGCCGATGCCATCGCCGACATCAAGGGCCTGGAGGCCCATCCAACCCGGGACGAACAGACCCGCATCACGGAAGCATGGGCGCCCTGGCGTGCCGTCGCTGCGCGACTGCTCTGGGCCCACTACCTTGATGCCAGAGGCCAGCTTGGCTGAACTCCGTCAGCGGCGCTGAACGCAGTCTGGCGGTAATCGCCATATTCGTGTCATTTTCGACAATCTGATTTCTTCGGCAAGGCTGCCATACTCAGAGCAACCAATAATCATAAAACCAGCGACTGAGCCCTTTGATATGAGTGAGACTGCCCCCCAGCCCCAGACCCATTACCGCACCTGCAACATTTGCGAGGCCATGTGCGGCCTTGAGATCAAGCACCAGGGCAAAGAGATTCTGTCCATCAAAGGGGACAAGAACGACCCGTTCAGTCATGGCCATATCTGCCCAAAAGCGGTTGCGTTGCAGGATTTCTACAGTGACAAAGACCGCTTGAAGACGCCTTTAAGGAAAACTGCCTACGGCTGGAAAGAAATCAGCTGGGATGATGCCCTGGAAGAAATCGCCACCCGTTTTCGCGGTATCCAGCAAAGCCATGGCCAGGATGCGGTCGGCGTCTATCTGGGCAACCCCAACGCCCATAATTTCGGCAACGCCATCATGCTGCCCAGATTCTTCAAAGCCCTGGGCACCAACAGCCGTTTCAGCTCCGCCTCGGCGGACCAGCTTCCCCACCATGTGGCGTCCAACTACATGCTGGGCGCAGGCATGCTGATTCCCGTGCCGGACATCGATCATACCGATTTCATGCTGATCATCGGCGGCAACCCCATTGTCTCCAACGGCAGCCTGATGACGGCGCCGGGGGTGGGCAAGCGGATGAAGGCGATTCAGGACCGGGGTGGCAAAATCGTTGTAGTGGATCCCCGCCGCACCGAAACTGCCAAAAAGGCCGACCAGCACCTGTTCATCAAACCGGAAGCCGATGCCCTGCTGATGCTCGCCCTCGCCCATACCTTGTTTGACGAAAACCGGGTGAATACCGGCCACCTGGAGCCCATGATTGAAGGCATTGACCAGCTTGCCGAGGCGGTAAAAGCCTATTCGCCGGAAACCGTGGCAGACGCCTGCGGAATCGATGCCCAGACCATCCGCCAGCTCGCCCGCGACATGGCCGAGGCCAAGAGCGCCGTCTGCTACAGCCGCATGGGCGCATCCACCCAGTCTTTCGGCGGCCTGTGCCAGTGGCTGAATAACGTACTGAATATCCTGACCGGCAACTTCGATCGCCGCGGCGGCGCCATGTTCCCGCAGCCCGCCTTCGATCTGCTGCAGGGCAGAAAAGGCAAGGCCAGTTCCTACGGTCGCTTTGAATCCCGGGTGCGCAAGCTGCCTTTTTACAACAGCGAATTCCCGGTGGCGACCCTGGCGGAGGAAATCCTCACCCCCGGTGACGGCCAGATCCGCGCCATGATTACCATCGCCGGCAACCCGGTGCTGTCGAGTCCCGGTGGCGCTGGCCTGGACGAGGCGTTCGAGTCGCTGGATTTCATGGTGTCGGTGGACATCTACCTGAACGAAACCACCCGTCACGCAGATATCATCCTGCCCGCCACCACCGGGCTGGAAGTGCCCCATTTCGACGTGTTCTTCAACTCCTTCGCCGTGCGCAACACCGCCAAATTCTCCGAACCCATGTTCGAGAAAACCGCCGACCAGAAGCACGACTGGGAAATCCTGCGGGACCTGTCACTGCACCTGACCGGCCGGGAAGACGACGGCATCACGCCGGAAATGATGCTGGATGGCGGTCTTAAACAGAGCATCTACGCAGACCAGGGCATGAGCCTGGAGCAGCTTAAGGCCAACCCCCACGGCGTGGACCTGGGCCCGCTCCAGCCCTGCCTGGAACACCGGATTCAGACCGAGGACGGCAAGCTTCATATCGCCCCGCAGCTGTATCTGGACGACCTGAAACGCCTCAACGGGTTTGCCCTGATGGACGGCACCGGCGACTACCCCTTCGCCATGATCAGCCGCCGCCTGCCCCGCAGCCACAACACCTGGACCCAGAACAGCCACCGGCTGGTCAAAGGCAAAGACCCCTGCACCCTGCAGATCAACCCGGACGATGCCCAAAAACTTGGCCTGCAGGACGGCCAGACGGCGGTGGTGTCATCGCCCGTGGGCCATGTCCGGTTGCCAGTTGAACTGGACGACGACATGTTCGCCGGCGTGGTCAGTATTCCCCAGGGCTGGGGGCACAACCGGCAGAACACGGCCATGACCGTGGCGCAGGATCAACCGGGTGTGAGTATAAACGACCTGACGGATTCACAACGGGTGGACGAGTTGACCGGTAATGCCGCATTCAACGGGACCCGTGTGGCAGTCGCGCGGGGATAACCGCGTGCCAGGGGTCGCTATTAAATCCCCTTCTTCCTGCGATGGGTAACCTGCTCGCCAGCGATTCCCCAATTATCGGTCTCCACCTCGTCGATGACGACGACGGTGGTTGCCGGGTTTTTATTCAATACTTTCTCAAGTAACTCTGTCACCCCGGAAATAAGCTCACCCTTTTGCTCAGCGGTTGCGCCTTCCTTTGTGATCTTGATATTGACGTACGGCATAAATGACCTCTTCGAGCGATCGCCCGGATTGAACGGTTGGTTATGTTTGTTGCATTGAAACGACGGCTTAAACGTCCACTTCCTCAAACAGATCGGGCACTTCGGTATCCCAGCCGAAGCGATCACGAATCCGCTTGCGCATCATATCGCTGGCCAGGGATTCGCCGTGGCTGATATAGACTTTGTCCGGGCTAAGACTGCCTTGGCCCAGCCAGTCCAGGATTTCACGGTAATCGCCGTGGGCCGAAAGTGAACCAATATTGTAGATTTCAGCATTCACGGGCCAGTATTCACCGTGAATTCTCACCGAGTCTGCACCATTCACCAAGGAGTCTCCGCGGGTACCGGGCGCCTGAAAGCCCGCAAAAACGATACTGTTTCGGGTATTCGGTAGAAGCGTCTTCAGGTGGTGCAGCACCCGTCCGCCGCTGGCCATCCCGCTGGCTGAAACAATGATGCAGGGATACCGTTTGGCATTGAGTTCAATGGACTCGTCCACGGTTCGAACATACTCGGTGTTGTCATCAATCAGCTGACACTGAGCCTGGTCCAGTTTGTGTTCCTTGTGGTGCCGCACGAAAATCTCCGTGGCGCGGATGGCCATGGGGCTGTTGAGGTACACCGGCATTTTCGGAATTTTCTGTTCCGCCATCAGTCGATGCACCAGATACAGCAACATCTGGGCGCGTCCCACCGCAAAGGCGGGCATCAGGACAATGCCGCCCCGGTTGGCGGTTTTGCGGATGATGTCTACCAGTTCGTCCTCCGGATTACTGTCTTCATGAAGACGGTCGCCATAGGTGGACTCACAGACCAATACGTCAGCTTTCCGGATAGGCTCTGGCGGACGCATGATAACGTCGTTCTGACGGCCGACATCTCCTGAAAAGACCACGGTCCGGTCACTGCTTTTATGGTGAACATGAACACAGGACGACCCCAGAATGTGTCCAGCAGGGGTAAACGTCACTTCGAAGCCTTTTATCGGCTCGATCGTCTCGTGGTAGTGCACGGACTCAAAGTGTTTAAGGGCCTCGAAGGCATCTTTCTGGGTGAACAGGGGCTCGGGATGATCGTGCTTCGAGAAGCCTTTGCGGAATGCGTATTTGGCGTCTTCTTCCTGCAGGTAACCCGCATCCGGAAGCAGCACCTTGCAGAGATCGTGGGTGGCTTTGGTGCAATAGATTTTGCCCTTGAATCCGTTCTTGACCAGTGCCGGCAGATACCCGCTGTGATCGATATGGGCGTGAGTGAGAACAACGGCATCAATGGTGCCCGGCTCCACCGGGAAAGGCGCCCAGTTGCGCCGGCGCAGATTCTTCACGCCCTGATACATACCGCAGTCCACCAGAAGCCGACGGTCACCATCTGACAACAGATGCCGGGATCCGGTTACCGTGCCCACGCCGCCCAGAAAACGTAGTTTCATCCATGCCTCCATTTGTCTGATGTTACCCAGGCTCAAGTCTACGCCTGGCACCCCTCTTGTCCACCAATCTCGGGCGCCCGGTTCAAAAGGCTTTCTGGAAAAGTGTATTACACTTGTATTGTTCGCGGGAAACCGAGGAGGAAAGGAATAATGCCCACTCCCTTACCAGATCAGGAAGTACTGGATCATCAGGCCCAACTCCATCCCGACTTTGCCGCCTGGCGCGAGGGTTACGGAGTCATCCGCCACCAACCGGAAACCCAGCGACAGGCCCTGAAACTGGCAGAACAGTTGGTTGCAAAGGGACATCAGCCGGATTTTGCCCGTGTGTTCCAACAGCTTTCCGCCCTGGACCGGCTGACCAGTGCAGGCCTGTGGCTGGTGGTTCACATGACCTATACCAACCGTGTCCGGATGGATGGTGAGCCCCTTGCACCGGAAGACTTCAAGGTTAACCCGGAAGGACATACCGGGGGTGCACTCAACATGGTGCCTGCCTACGCCGCCTACCTGACCCTGAACAGCCTGACCGGAACTACAAGAAGCTGGCTGATGGGCCAGGGGCACTGCGTGGCGGCCATTGATGCCCTGAACGTGCTGACCGGCAACCTACACCCGGAGCAGCAGGCGCGCTACCGGGACACCGACGAGGGGCTGAACCATCTGGTCTCGGATTTCTACAGTTACCGGCAACGGCCGGACGGCGGCATGGCGGCGCCCCTCGGAAGCCATGTTAATCCGCACACCGCTGGCGGCATTATTGAAGGCGGCTACCTGGGGTTCGCAGAGCTGCAATACGTCCACATGCCACTGCCCGGGGAATCCCTGGTTGCTTTCCTGTCAGACGGCGCCGCAGAGGAACAGCGGGGCAGCGACTGGGTGCCCCGTTGGTGGCGGGCAGAGGACTGCGGCCTGGTCATGCCCATCATGATTGCCAACGGCAGACGCATAGAACAGCGAACCGAACTGGGAACCCGGGAAGGGCTGGAACGGTTTGCGGAACGGCTATCTGACCATGACTTTGAGCCCCGACGCTTCGATGGCTGTGACCCGGCGGCCTTTGCCTGCGTGCTGTACGACATGGAGCAGAACCTGGCTGAACGGGGGGAGCTTGCCCGCCGGGAAAAGCTGACTTACCCCGCCCGGATTCCCTACGGCATAGCGGAATCCATCAAAGGCTTTGGCTTTTATGGCGCAGGCAGCAACGCCGCCCACAACCTGCCGCTGCCGGGAAACCCACATACCGATTCAGACGCGAGGAAACTGTTTAACGAGCATGCGCGAAAGATCTGGGTAGCGCCGGACCTTCTGGCCAACTCAGTCGAGCTACTGTGCCAGCACAGGCAGCAACAGCGCCCGCTAGAACGGGATCACTCCCTTGCAAGACGTCAGCCCGCAACGCCAGTAATCCCGGAAGTGATAGCGGCCCACGAGGCGTGTTCGCCCATGCTGGCGGTGGATCGCTTTTTCCAGGCGCTAGTGGCATCCAATCCCGACCTCCGGCCAAGGGTCGGCAACCCGGATGAACTGGCCAGCAACCGGCTTGGCGGCGTACTCACAGCGCTGCGCCATCGGGTGATCGACCCGGAGAATGACCTTGAATCCGTGCATGGCCAGGTCATTACCGCACTCAACGAGGAAGCCATTGTCTCCGCCTGCCTGGCGAACAAGGCGGGCCTGAACCTGGTAGCCAGCTACGAGGCCTTCTGCCCGAAGATGCTGGGGGCCATCCGCCAGGAACTGATTTTTGCCCGCCACCAGAAAGAAGTCGGTCGTCCGGCCCAGTGGCTGGGATTTCCGATCATTGCCACCTCCCACACCTGGGAAAATGGCAAGAACGAGCAATCCCACCAGGACACAACTTTCTGCGAAGCCCTGCTGGGCGAGATGAACGATGTCAGCCAGGTGATTTTCCCCGCCGATTACAACAGCACTCTGGCGGTTCTGCCCGGCGTATTTCGGGAAAGAGGAAGACTGAGCTGCATGGTGATTCCCAAACGGGACAGACCCTGCCTGTTTTCACCCTCCGACGCGGAAATGCTGGCACAGACCGGCGCCATAGTCGTGGATGAGCATAAAGCCAGCGGCGAGCCTTTGTTGCTGATCGGCAATGGCGCCTACCAGCTTTCAGAGCTTATCCATGCCTGCGAACGGCTCAAGGATACCGATACGTCCTTCCGCCTTGTCTATCTTCAGGAGCCGGGACGTTTCCGCCAGCCCCGGGATGCCATGGAAGCCGAGGTCTGCCTTTCTGAACCGGAGCAGGAGCGCCTGCTGCCAAAGCGTCTGCAGAATCGGATTGCCCTGACCCACATGCGCCCGGAAGTTTTCCGCGGGCATCTGCCCGCGCTGCTCCCGAATTTCGCGCGGTCACGGGTGATGGGATACAGCAACCACGGCGGCACCCTGAACGAAGCCGGCATGCTGTTTGCCAACCGCTGCTCCTGGGCCCACGTTCTGGTGACCTGTGCAGATCTGCTGGACAGGCCCGCCGGGGACTGGCTGTCGGATGAGGAGCTGGCCGCTGTTGAAGGCCAGGGACCGCCCTCTGTGATTACCGGGACTCAGCCCTGACGGGCCAGAAGCGACGACGAATCCAGGTCTCGATTTCCAGAATGACCAGCACCGCAACCCCGGCAAAACAGGCGAAACCCAGCATCTCGAGTGACAGTGCACGGGTTTCAAAGGTGGTATTAAACCAGGGCAGATAGGTAAACAGCAGTTGCAGGCCAGCGACGGTCGCGACCGCGCCCAGCACAATTGGCGTTCCAAGCATCCCGCGAAGGGTGATGGAAGGGGTATCGAGGTAGCGCACGGCAAACAGGTAGAACACTTCCATGGCCACCAGGGTATTCACGGCCAGAGTTCGGGCCAGGCTCTGGTCCCCATGCTGATGCATGGCCCAGAACCAGGCTGCGAAGATCCCTGCCAGGAACAGCAGCGATACAAAGAACACCCGCCAGACCAGAAACCCCTGCAAAAGGGATTGTTCTCTGGGTCGCGGTGGGTGTTTCATAACATCCGGTTCCGGCGGCTCGAAGGCCAGGGTCATGGCCAGCACAACCGAACTGACCATATTCACCCAGAGAATCTGCAACGCCGAAATAGGCAGCGCCAACCCCAGCAACAAAGCAGTGATAAGGCTGATGGATTCGCCACCGTTAATCGGCAATACAAACGCAATTCCCTTTTTAAGGTTGCTGTAGACCGTGCGTCCCTCGCGGACGGCAGCGGCGATGCTGGCAAAGTTATCGTCCAGCAACACCACGGATGAGGCCTGTCGGGCGGCTTCCGATCCTTTTATACCCATGGCAATACCTACGTCGGCCCGCTTCAGGGCCGGTGCGTCATTAACACCGTCGCCGGTCATGGCGACAACTCCATGCTGCGCCTGCAGGGCCTCTACCAGCCTCAGTTTGTGTTCCGGGCTGGTGCGAGCGAACACGTCCACCTCGGTCGCCAGTTGCCGCAACTGTTCAGCACTCAGACCATCCAGTTCCTTGCCGGTGAGCACCCGGTCGCTGTTACGTATCCCCAGCTTGCGGGCAATGGCCCCTGCGGTCAGGGCATGGTCGCCAGTAATCATTTTTACCCGTATACCTGCCGCACGGCAGTCGGATATCGCACGAATGGCTTCCTGTCTGGGCGGGTCCAAAAGCCCCACCAGGCCCAGCAGTTCCACGCCGGCATCCAGGTCTTCCACCGCCAGGTCGGTGGTGCCACGAGGTACGGATTTGCGGGCCAGGGCCAGTACACGCAGGCCTTCCGATGCCATGTCGGCAATGACCTGGTCCCAACGCGCTCGGTCCAGGGCCGTGGCATCGCCATTCGCCATCAATTCAGACTCGCACATGTCCAGGATGCGCTCTGGCGCGCCCTTGACGTACACCACGCCATGGCCATGGTGATCATGGTTGAGGGTCGCCATGAAGCGGGTCTGGGTGTCGAAAGGTATTTCATCCTTGCGGGGCCAGTCACCGGCGCTGGCTTCAATATCGAACTCCGCCTTGTGGGCAAACACCTTCAGGGCAGCCTCCATCGGGTCCCCCTGAATACGAGGTGATCCCGCCCGAAAATCCAGATGGGCATCGTTGCACAGGGCAGCCGCACGGGCCATCTCCTCCAGCGCCCCGGTAGCCTCGGCCGGCTGGTTGTCCTGGTTTATCGTACCCTCCAGCTCATAGCCCTCGCCGGTCACATCCAGCCGTCGATGGCCCTGCACCGCGGTGGTCACCATCATCTCATTGCGGGTAAGGGTGCCGGTCTTGTCGGAGCAGATCACGGAGACCGCCCCCAAAGACTCGATAACGGGCATCCGCCGGACCACGGCCTGACGCCTCGCCATCTGTCGCACGCCAATGGCCAGGGTAATGGTGAGTATTGCGGGCAGGCCTTCAGGAATCGCGGCCACCGTCAGGCCAACCACGGCCATGAACAGCTCCCGGAACGGCAGGCCGCTGAACACCAGGCCACCGGCGAATATGGCGGCTCCGGCAACGATCACAATGATGGACAGCAACCGCGCAAACCTGTCCATCTGTTCCAGCAGCGGCGTTTTCAGGGAGGTGGTTCGGGCCAGAAGGCCGGAGATACGGCCTATTTCGGTATCGACTCCGGTGCGAACCACCACTCCACGACCAGTACCCGTCGACACCATGGTTCCCGAGAACGCCATGCCGGTCTGGTCTCCCAGTGCCGCCTCTTTTTCCACGGAATCCGGGGATTTATCCACCGCTTCGGATTCACCGGTCAGGATGGCTTCTTCAATCTTCAGGTTGTGGCATTTCTCCAGCCGGACATCCGCCGGCACTCGGTCGCCAGGTTCCAGCAATATGGTGTCTCCGGGGACCAGATCAGCAGCGTCCATCTGGTGCTGCCCGTCCCCACGGACTACCCGTGCTTTCGGGGCAAGCATGTGGCGAATCGCCGAAAGCGCCTGCTCGGCTTTACCCTCCTGGATAAAGCCCACCAGAGTCTGAATGACCACCACCGCCAGAATCACACCAGCGTCGACCCAGTGGCCCAGGGCGCCGGTAATAGCCGCCGCAGCCAGCAGAACGTAAATCAGGAAGTTACGAAGCTGGCGCCCAAGCCTGGCCAGGGGGCCGCTCGACCGTCCTTCCGGAAGGCGGTTGGGGCCATAAGTGGCTAGCCGGGCCTTAGCTTCGTCAGTGCTCAGAGGGGCAGAGGCTGACAGTTGTTCCCTGGCGTCCGAGGGGTCCAGAGTGTGCCAATGCTGCTCCATAGCTGCTGTGGGCACAGATTCAACGGACAATGTAAGTACCTGCGCGTCGATCAAGGATTGCCACGGCGTCCTCCAACCGCCCAATGCCACTGATCCCGCCGCCGTCGGCAAATTTTGCTGCCGCGGCGAGCTTTGGGCCCATGGAGCCGGCGGGCAGGGCGAGGGTCTCCGCTTCGGAATGGGTCAGCCTTTCGATGGGGGCGGCCTTGTCCGTGCCGAAATCACGATAAATGGCATCCACGTCGGTAAGCAGCAACAGGGCGTCAGCCCCCAGCTGTCGGGCCAGCAGAGCGCTGGCGGCATCCTTGTCAATCACCGCTTCCACACCGATCATGCTGCCATCGTCCCGACGAAGAACAGGAATGCCGCCGCCCCCGGCGCAGATCACCACAACACCCTGATCCAGCAGTAGCTGGAGCACCCGCATGTCCGGAATTTCCAGGGGTTTGGGCGAGGGTACGACCCGCCGCCATTTGTCACCATCCTGCGCTATGTGCCAGCCGGCGGCTTTAGCCCGGGTTTCGGCCTCTTCACGGTCGTATACCGGTCCGACAAACTTCGTGGGTTTCTGGAACGCGGGGTCGTCCTTGTCCACCAGCACCTGCGTCAGCAAGGTCGCCACGGGGCGGTTATGGTCAAGGGCGTTTTCCAGCTCCTGCTCAATGATATAGCCGATCATGCCTTCGGTTTCGGCACCCAGCACGTCCAGCGGGTACGCCTCATCCGGCTTGTAGGCGGCGCCCTGCAGCGCCAGCAGGCCTACCTGTGGGCCGTTGCCATGGGTAATCACCAGTTGATGTCCGGCGCGAACAATGCCCGCCAGCGATTGCGCGGCGATCTTCACGTTGGCGCGCTGGGCGCCGGCGGTCAGCGGCTCACCGCGCCGCAACAGGGCATTGCCTCCGAGGGCTGCAACCACGAGCATTTCGAACTCCCTGTATCAGGTTCCCAAAGTGGCAACGAGCACGGCCTTGATGGTGTGCATCCGGTTCTCGGCCTGATCAAACACAATAGAAGCCGGGCTTTCGAAGACCTCCTCGGTGACTTCCATGGCATCGATACCAAACTCTGCCTGGATCTCCCTGCCCACGGTCGTTTCGGTATTGTGAAACGCCGGAAGACAGTGCATGAACCTTGCCCGCGGGTTGCCGGTTTTCTCCATCAGGGCAGCATTGACCTGATAGGGCTGCAATAGCTTGATTCGCTCCGCCCACTTCTCCTTGGGCTCGCCCATAGAGACCCACACATCGGTGTAGACAAAGTCCACGGCCGCGACGGCGGCATCGATATCCTCCGTGATCATGATTCGCGCGCCGGTTTCATTGGCGATGGCCCGGGCTTCCTTCTGGATAGCCTCACTGGGCCAACAGGCCTTCGGTGCGCAGAGGCGCACGTCCATGCCCATCTTGGCGCCGCCAATCAGCAGGCTGTCCCCCATGTTGTTGGCGGCGTCCCCGATGAACACGAAGGCCACATCCCGCAGTGGCTTTTCCACGTTTTCCTGCATGGTCAGGAAGTCCGCCAGTATCTGGGTGGGGTGAAATTCATTGGTCAGCCCGTTGTAGACGGGTACACCCGCATATTGCGCCAGTTCCTCTACAATCGCCTGACCGAATCCCCGGTATTCAATGGCATCGTACACACGGCCCAGCACACGGGCGGTGTCCTTGACAGATTCCTTGTGGCCGATATGGGTGCCCGTTGGCCCCAGGTAGGTCACCCGGGCGCCCTGGTCAAACGCCGCAACCTCGAACCCCACCCGGGTTCGGGTGGAGTTCTTTTCGAAGATCAGGGCAATGTCCTTGCCCTTAAGCTGTGGCACCTCGGTGCCGGCGTATTTGGCAGTTTTCAGATCGGCGGAAAGCTTCAGCAAAAAGCCGATCTCCCGCGGGGTAAAATCCCGCAGGGTCAGAAAATGCCGGTTTTTAAGATTGAAAGCCATGCCTGTGCTCCTTGCGTGTCAGACTGCATCTCGTATGGTTGGACAGCTCATGCAGCGCCCACCGCCCCTGCCGCGCCCCAGCTCGGCGCCGGGAATAGCAAGCACTTCAATGCCGGCAGCTTCCAGGGCGGCGTTGGTGTCGTCATTGCGGTCATACCCGATAACCACACCCGGGCTCAGGGCCAGTACGTTGTTACCATCGTTCCACTGCTCCCGTTCGCGTTCTGCGGGGGTTTCACCACCGGTGGCGATGACCTCCAGGGATGGGTAGCCCAGCACCTCCGCAACCACCTCGAACAGCGGCCGCGTGTCCTGCCGAAACGACAGGTGCTTACCGTCCTTGCCGGGGCGCAAGTCATAGCAGACCATCTGGTCTGCCATCTCCTTGAAGGTAGTGACCACGTTTCCACCACAGAAGGTGAACACGGTATCCAGATGCATGGCGGAACGGGTCTTGGGAATCTGGCAGGCAATCACCCGGTCAGCGGTGCCGTTGGCAAACAGGGCCCTGGCGAGCTGGCCGATGGCCTGAGGCGAGGAACGCTCGCCCATGCCCACCAGCACGGCCCCATGACCGACCGGCATAATGTCGCCCCCTTCCAGGGTTGCCAGGGCATGATCGACAAGAGGGTCGCCCCAATGCACATTGACCTTGCCGGCGAACGCCGGATGGAATTGATAGATAGCGCTCATCAAGAGCGTTTCCGGTTTGCGGGCGGCCCAATACATGGGATTCAGGGTGACGCCGCCGTAGATCCAGGCGCTGTTGTCACGGGTAAACAGGAAGTTTGGTAGCGGTGGCAGCACGAAACCATGAGGCCCCAGATGGTTCCCGAAAAGCCCGTCAGGTTTGAAGGGCAGGTCCCCCACTTCCAACCCGCCGATCAGAAACTGAGCCAGGGTCTGGCCCGGAAGCTCGTCCATCCAGGCACGCAGGTCGGAAACCATACCCACGCCGATGTGGTTCCAGGTAATTCGATTATCCAGAACCCAGGCCCTTGCCTCAGGGATGTCCAGGGTGTCCGCAAGCAGTTCGTTAACGTCCAGAACCTCGACACCCCGGGCACGCATCACTTCGGCGAACACATCATGATCTTTCTGGGCCTGCTTGACCCAGAATACGTCGTCAAACAGCAGCGCATCGCAGTTGGAAGGGGTCAGTCTCCGATGGGCCAGGCCCGGGCGGCAGACGATGACCTGCCGCAGGGTTCCCGTTTCAGAGTGAACGCCAAGAGTATGTTCAGTCATATCGCATGCTCCTTTGCACTGGATTAAAGCAATGCGCCGACGCTAATCACCACCGTGATGAAAACGGTCAGGATCAGCAGCAGAGGCCAGATGAACACCAGCCAGCGGTCATAGGACACCCGGCCGATGGCCAGACCACCAACCACCACCGCGAACGTTGGGTTGATCAGGTTCACCAGCCCGTTGGCGGACTGATAGGCGGTGACCACCAGGTCACGCCCCACATCGGCGAAATCCGCCAGTGGCGCGAGGATGGGCATGGAGAGCACGGCCAGGCCGGATGAGGATGGCACAAAGAAGCTCATGCCCACTTCAATCCAGAACATCAGGTTGATAAAGGCCAGTTCCGGCAAGCCGCCCAGGGTGTTTTCGGCACTGTGCAATATCGTATCGGCAATCATGCCCTGTTCCATAATCACCACAATGCCGCGGGCCAGGCCCACAACAAGGGCGACACCGAGCAGGTCCCGGGCACCATCCACAAAGCTGCCGGTAAGCCTCTTCTCGCCCAGCCGCGCGATCAAACCGATCACGATGGCTGACCCGAAAAACAGAGACCCCATCTGAGCCATCCACCAGCCCTGGGACGAAACGCCCCAGATCATCACCAGGAAAGTGAGGGCGAAAATAGCCAGTGCTATCTTCTGGGTGCCTGTCAGCTCGAAATTATCCAGCTCGTCGTGCCCCTGGAGGAACAGTTTGCGGTGCGCATCTCTCTGCTTGGCAACCACCGAGCGGGACGGATCCAACTTTACCCGGTGGGCATAACGCATAACGTAGGCAGCGCAGATGACAAGGCCACCGATCAAAAGCACAAATCGCAGCACGATGCCGTCAGTAAAGGGAATATTGGCGGCGTTAGCCGCAATCACCGTGGCAAACGGATTGATCGTGGAACCCAGCACGCCGATACCGGCACCCACCAGAATGATGGCCACCCCGGTCACCGCGTCATACCCCGCCGAGATCATTACCGGAATCAGGATGGCATAAAACGCCAGGGTCTCTTCCGCCATGCCGTAGGTCGTGCCACCCAGAGCAAAAAGCGTCATCAGTATCGGGATCATCCATATCTCCCGGCCCTCAAGCCGGTGCATGGCACTGCGTATGCCGGTGTCGATGGCGCCGGTGGCGTTCATGACCCCCAGAAAACCGCCAAGAAAGAGGACAAACAGAGCCACATCAATAGCATTGGCGACGTAACTGTCAGGGTCATAAAAGCCGGCCGTAGGCGCCAGCATCACGTCTACAAACCCCTGGGGATTGGGTTCAACCGTCTGATAGGTGCCGGGCACTGCGACTTCACGCCCGACCTCGTCGTTCATAGCGCGTTCGTACTGGCCGGCGGGGATTATCCATGTTAAGGCAGCAACCAGAATAATGAGCAAAAACAGAATGGTATAAGCCGTGGGGAATCGTGTGACCAGATCTTCTTCTGGATTCTTTGAGGGACTATTTACATCAGTCATTTGGCGCCTCCTGCGATAAATGGATACTGACGATTTGGCTCCTCAAGTATAGTTTCAATGCATGTTTTAGCGAGCACCCCACAAGAACTTCTTCAACAAATTTTACCCGGCCTGCATCCAGTCTGTTTCAGCAAGCCTCCAAACTCTGAAACGGCATACCCGTCACGGCAGATGGATACGATCATTGCGCGCAAGAAACCGACCATTGATCGTCAGCCATAAAGGCTCACCACCGAAGGCGGCTTCCTCCGGCAGGCCTTGCTGGGCATGCACATGCAGGTGCGGCTCTGAGCTGTTCCCGGAATTCCCCATTTGTCCCAACGCATCGCCAATCTGCACTGGTTCGCCGGCAGCAACCGTAATACTGCCTCGTTGCAGATGAGCGAGGATCACGAAAAAGTTTCCACAATCGATAGCAACATAGTTGCCGGGCAAACTGCTGCGATCCATTTCCGGCACGGTCATATCCGGGTGGACATCAACGACCTTCGCAACCTGACCCTGGCATGGAGCCAATACCGGCGTGCCGAACGTCAGGTACTTTGCAGGTTCCCGAGGCTGCCATCCTTCCTTATGCAGACCCAACGGCGTAATACGGAAAATATCCAGAGCCTTACTTTGCCCCCGCCAGGGCCGGAAGCGTTCAACGGACTCATTGAGGGTTTTCAGATGTATGTTTACCATCTCGGTCGAGCCGCCGTGGGCCACCAGATAATGCCCAGGCGGAAAGGGAGCTGCAATGTCTGCGACTTCGCCCCTGGGCAGTGCCGCTCCCTGTATCGCCTGGTAACTCATGTAACCGCCCACTATTCCTAGAGCGCATACCAGTGCGATCACGATGGAATTTGCTTTCGACGCCCGCCATGGCCGAGGCCCCGGAAACCCCTCTCCCATCCAATGCCTGAAAGCGATAATCAGCAAGAAGACTCCATACAGGTAAGGCACCCAGAAGGGTGGCATGGTCCATAAAGCAGTGAGCCACAGCCCCGTAAGGACAGCCGCAACCGATACCAGCTGCAGCACCCGGGCAAGCCAGCCGGCCGCCGGAAACAGTGCCAGCCAGCACAGCAGCGCCCCGGGTAGAAGCACTTGGGTAAGCATCACGAACCAGGACATTCAAACTCTCTGTTTCATCGTATTTTTATGAGGCGTGCGGTTTAACGCTCTGTCAGGTAACTGCCCCGAGAATCTGGATGCTCATGATGAACATGCAAACAACCCCAACTGCATACGCTACGGTTCGCCAAGGTTGAATCCCGAGAAGGTAAAAGACGGTGTGCAGGTAGCGCGCTGCTGTAAAGATAAGAAATAGCCAAGCCGCCAACCCGGGAGCTGCACCAACCCAAACATAGGCGACTCCCAACGCAAGAAAAATAGGAATGTTCTCAAGGTCATTCAGCCAGGCCCGAGCCGCCCTCTGGACCTGGGGCAACTCTTCTTTGGCGGCCTCGCGACCAACGAACGCGGCATCCTCAGGGGTCTTGAATGTGCCCTTTCCGATGCGATGGAACCCTTGATAGAGGGATATGGCAAACATTTTGAAGAACAGCAGCACTGCAGCTACCGCGTACCAATATTCTGTCTGATCCATGGTTTTCGTTACTCCCTAGGAGTCTGCGCGGCAGGAGCCACCTTCTGGCATAATACGTAAAAATTCTTCAGCACCGGAGAATCCGATGGGAACCACCTTCCGCCCCTATTCACCTGATCAGGAACT